>ENA-OQHF01000499-OQHF01000499.1-human-gut-metagenome-genome-assembly--contig:-NODE-499-length-23969-cov-5.466907_pt1 | contig 23969 bp, 19 predicted proteins | sample MGYA00242559_ERZ504709 | MGnify/ENA primary metagenome ERZ504709 (study PRJEB26092, sample SAMD00036203) | human gut metagenome | host: Homo sapiens | study: EMG produced TPA metagenomics assembly of... | reverse complement strand
GAGACATATCGCGCGAATTTATGCGATTAGCATAAATTCTGTGCATCGCGCAGCGTGTTGCTGGGCACGGAGTGAACAGTAACAAATAATATAAAATATCTATAAAATCAGGGCATCGGCTTTTACGCCGGTGTCCCTTTTTGTTATAATAAAATTATAAAAACAACAATTTCTCCGTATACCGGGCATATAGTAAAAGAAGAAAAAGAAATACGGGCGGAAAAATATGGCATATAAGATTGTAGTGGACAGTGGACACGGAGGAGAAGATCCGGGTGCAGTCTATCCGGGCAGGCAGGAAAAGGAAGATACGTTACGGCTTGCACTGGAAGTAGGGAGACTTCTGGAGGCAGGAGGACAGGATGTGGTGTATACAAGAACCACGGATGTCTACCAGACACCCTTTGAAAAAGCGCAGATTGCAAATCGGGAAGAAGCGGATTATTTTATTTCGATTCACAGAAATTCCAGTCCAAGACAGAATCAGTATCAGGGGGTAGAGACACTGATCTATGACAAGTCGGGAATCAAACTGAAGATGGCAGAGGCAATTAACGGGGCTCTGGAGGAGGTGGGATTCCGTAATCTCGGGGTGAAAGAACGACCGGGACTTGTAGTGTTGCGAAGAACAAATATGCCGGCACTTCTGGTGGAGGCAGGATTTATTAACAACGATCAGGATAATCAGCTGTTTGATGAAAAATTTACAGAAATCGCAGGAGTAATTTCTGAGGCGATTCTCGGTACACTGGATCAGGAAACTGTGGAAGATCCACTTTTATATCGGGTGCAGGTGGGAGTTTTCAGAAATAAAGAAAATGCAGACCGGCTGAATTATGAACTTCTGGATAAGGGATATCCATCTTATATTTTACAGCAGGACGGATATTATAAAGTCCAGGTGGGAGCTTTTGAACAACTTGGAAATGCTGTTTTGATGGAACAAAGGCTTCGAAAGGATGGGTATCAGACGCTGATCACAACTCGCTAGAAGACAGGATGAAGAAGGGAGCAGATCCATGGGAATACAAAAGAAAGACAGAGAATATGAACGTTTTTTAGATCAGATCAGTGATTTCATTTTTGTGGAGGATAAACCGGAGAGGGCAGATATCATTTTTGTACCGGGTAATGGATTTCCGCAGATGTCCATAGAAGCGGCCAGACTGTGGAAAGAGGGAATGGCACCCTGGATACTGCCTTCCGGAAAATACAGTATCGGAAAAGGTGCATTTACAGGGGTACAGGCCATGAAGGAAAAATATCAGGGACCGTATCAGACGGAATGGGAATTTATGAAAGATGTGCTGCTAAAAGAAGGCGTGCCGGAAGAAGTGATCCTGCGGGAAGACGGGGCTACATTTACCTATCAGAATGCGATCAACTCCAGAAAAGTGACAGATGCAGTGGGTATTCGGGTGAAAAAGGCAATTATCTGCTGCAAAGCCCAGCATGCCAGAAGATGCAAGCTGTATTATCAGTACTTATACCCACAGACAACCTTTCTCATTTGCCCTTCGGATGTGGGAATCAACCGGGAAAACTGGTTTGATACGCAAAAAGGCAGAAAGGAAGTACTGGGAGAAGTAGAAAAATGTGGGGAACAGCTGCAACGGATCTTTTGCAGGGAAGCGGATTCATGGAGTATCTGAGAGATTCGGATAAACAGACGATACGAACAGGATGTTATCATTTCATACGGAAGGCAGGAGGGTGTTATGGCAGCATATGTGGAAATGGATCAGGTTACAAAAACCTATCAGATGGGAGAAGTGACGATCAAAGCTGCGGATGGTATTTCTTTTCAGGTAGAAAAGGGAGAATTTGTGGTCGTGGTCGGACCAAGTGGAGCAGGAAAAACAACGGTGCTAAATATTCTCGGCGGCATGGATACTGCAACGACTGGAAAAGTATCCGTGGACGGAACACGGGTGGATAAGCTGAAAGGGAAAAAGTTGATCCAGTATCGGAGAGAGGATATTGGTTTCGTGTTTCAGTTTTATAACCTGATGCAAAACCTGACTGCACTGGAGAATGTGGAGCTGGCACTTCAGATCTGTAAAGATCCGCTGGATGCAAAGACAGTTCTTGAAGAAGTGGGGCTTGGGGAACGGATGTATAATTTCCCGGCACAGCTTTCAGGTGGGGAACAGCAGAGGGTGGCGATAGCCAGAGCTCTGGCAAAAAATCCAAAGTTACTGCTCTGCGATGAACCGACGGGTGCGCTGGACTATGTGACCGGAAAATCGATACTGAAGTTATTACAGGATACCTGTCATAAAAAGGGAATGACTGTGATCGTGATCACACATAACTCTGCACTGACACCTATGGCGGATCGGATCGTCCGGATACGAAACGGCAGGGTGGCAGAGGTGATACAAAACGAGAATCCAACACCGGTGGAAGAGATAGAATGGTAGGTGGAGAGGATGAAAGCATTTCGGAAAGATTTTTTCAGAGAGATTTTAAAGAATAAAGGACGGTTTTTATCTGTTTTTTTCATCTCCCTGCTGGGTGCGGCGTTCTTTTCGGGGATTCGGTCAGCAGAAGGAGATATGAAAACTTCAGCGGATGCTTATTACGATCAGACAAATTATATGGATCTGCGGGTGCTGGGAACGCTCGGTCTTACAGACACGGATATGGAAGATATCGCAAAGGTGAAAGGCGTAGCACAGGTAACCGGCGGGCATACGTTAGAAGTATTACATAAAGAAGGGGAAAAAGAACAGACAGTGAAGCTGATCGCGTTAGAAGATGGCGTAAATGAACCACAGATTCTGGATGGGCGGCTGCCGCAGAAAACGGATGAAATTCTGGTGGACCAGAAATTCCTGGATGAAACCGGAAAAAAGATCGGCGATCAGGTGATATTTGAGAGTGGTACGGACACTGCACTTTCGGATGACCTTGTTCATGGAACGTTTACGATTGTGGGATCGGCAACGTTACCCTATTATATGGAACTGACCCGTGGAACGGGAAGTATAGGAAACGGCAGTATTGACAGTTTTGGGTTGTTACTTCCGGAGACGTTTACCAGTGAGATTTATACAGAAATCTATGTGCAGGTGGATGGGGCAAAGGAGCTGGAAAGTTACAGTACCTCTTACGAAAAGACTGTAAAACAGGTACAAAACCGGGTAGAAGAGCTGGAAGAGGAAGCATGTCAGAGGAGATATGATACGGTTTATCAGGAGGGGGAAGACAAGCTTTCCGATGCCAGAAAACAGGTAACAGACGGTGAAAAGGAACTGGCGGATGGAAAAAAGAAGCTGGAAGACGGTACTTTGCAGATCGAAGAGGCAAAAGATACCGTCGCTGAAAAGGAAAAAGAACTGAAGGAAAATGAATCCCTTCTGGCAGAAAAAGAGACAGAATTGCAAAATGGGGAGAATCAGCTTTCTGCAAAGGAGAAAGAACTGACTGCCGGAGAACAACAGCTGCAGCAGAAAATGCAGGAACTTGCAGCCGGAAAACAGGAGCTTGCCACAAAGCAGACAGAACTGACGGATGGAAAGGCACAGCTGCAGATACAGGAAGAAGAGCTGAATACAGCCAAAAGTCAGCTTGAGGAGCAGGCGGCGAAACTGGAAGAACAGAAAAGTCAGCTGGAAGAAAAAGAAAAGGAGCTGGATGAAAATGAGGTGACAGTAACTGCGGGTATCACACAGGTACAGGAAGGGCAGGAACAGCTTGCCGCCGGTATGCAAAGTGTACAGGAAGAAATCACCCGACTGGAAGCCAAGAAAGAACAACTCTCGCAGATGGAAGAACCGGATGCGGAACAGCTGCAGCAGATCGAGACTGCTTTGCAGGAGTTAAAGCAGCAGCTTACCGGACTGGAAACACAAAAGGAAGTGCTGTCACAGAAAGAGACGGAACTGACCGGGAATCTTACACAGATCCAGTTGGGCAAAGGGGAACTCGAGCAGGCAAGGACGCAGCTGGATGCCGGAGAAGCGGAAATCAGTATGCATCGTCAGGAACTTGCGGCGGGCGAGGAGAAAATCGCACAGGCAAAGGAACAGCTTGCAGCAGGAGAAAGACAGATCAGTCAGGTACAAAAACAGCTCGCGGATGGTGAGGCGCAGATTGGGCAGGCAAAAGCACAGATTGCGGACGGAAAGAAGCAGCTTGCCGGAGCAAAAGCTGCACTTGCAGATGGAAAGACGCAGCTTTCTGCCGGAAAACAGCAGATTGTGGATGGAAAAAGCGCACTCCGGGAGGCGAAAGATGAGATTGACGCGAAAGAGACGGAACTGGAGGACGGCTGGAAGGAATACAGAAAAGAAAGCCGGAAAGCAGAGAAAAAACTGGCAGATGCAAAAGAAGAAATTGCAGACGGAGAGAAAAAACTGGAAGATCTGAAGGTTCCGGACTGGTATGTATGGGGACGAGATCAGGTGACTTCCACGGAAAATTACGGACAGGATGCAGTGCGCATCACAAATATAGGAAAGTTCTTTCCGGTCATTTTCTTTCTGGTGGCAGCGCTTGTCAGCCTGACGACGATGACACGAATGATCGAGGAACAGCGTCAGCAGATCGGTACACTGAAAGCTCTGGGATACGGAGACGGTGTGATCGCGGTAAAATATCTTGCCTACGGACTGATGTTTACCATCTCCGGTGCATTTGTCGGAGTGCTGCTCGGTGAGAAAATTCTGCCGTGGGTGATCATGAATGCGTATGGTATGCTGTATACGGGTATGAAAGAGTATCTGACCCCGTTAAACTGGGAAGAGGGCGGACTTGCGATCCTTGCGAGTGCACTCTGTACCGGTGTGGCAACTGTAGTGGCATGTTATAAGGAACTGGCAGCGCGCCCGGCACAGCTGATGCGCCCGGAGGCTCCAAAAAACGGAAAGAGGATTCTGCTGGAACGGATTCCATTTTTATGGAAACATCTGAACTTTACAACAAAATCAACGATCCGGAATCTGATCCGATATAAAAAGCGGTTCTTTATGACTGTCATTGGTATCGGTGGATGTATGGGACTGATCGTGGTGGGATTTGGCTTGCAGGATTCGATTACTGCGATTGCAAAGAATCAGTTTGTCAATCTGTTTACCTATCAGGCAAGCGCTGTTTTTAACGGGGACGCCACGGAAGAGAAAAAGGCACAGGTACAAAGCGAGATGGAGACGTATCCGGGGATACAGCAGATTCTGGAGATGTATTGCCAGAGTGTGGAACTGCAGTCACCGAAGCGCAGTGTGGATGCGGTGATGGAAGTACCGAAAGATCTGACTTGTTTTGGAGATTTCTTTGATCTGCGTGATCGCATCAGTGGAAAACATTATGATTTCCCGGCGCAGGGGGCTGCCATCAGTGAGAAGACGGCAGATATTCTGGGACTCAAAGTCGGTGATACAGTGCAGATGAAAAAGGGTGATCAGATTGTGAAAGTCGAAATCACGGAGATTGTTGAAAATTATGTGCGGCATTTTATCTATATAACGACAGATACATATCAGACCTTGTTCGGGGAAGCGGCAGAGTATAATCAGCTGTTGCTTCGCTACGAAGATACGTCAGACAGTTACGAGGACGGACTGGGACAGACGATCATGGAACATCCGGAGATCGCAGCTATCTCCTTTACGTCAGATCTGATCAGTGAGATCGACAACATGCTTCGCTCTCTGAATATCGTCATTGTGGTTCTGATCGTATCGGCAGGTTTGTTGGCATTTGTGGTGCTGTATAATCTGAACAATATCAATATCACAGAACGTCAGAGAGAGCTGGCAACACTGAAAGTGCTTGGATTCTACGACGGAGAAGTGGCTTCGTATGTATATCGTGAGAATATGGTGCTTACGGTATTCGGAATCCTCGCAGGTGTGGGAATCGGTGCTTTTCTGCATGGAAAGGTGATCCGAACCGTAGAAGTGGATATGATGATGTTCGGAAGAAGTATATTTTTCAGAAGTTTCTTGTACAGCGGACTGATCACACTGGCATTTGCATTGTTAGTCAATGGAATGATGTATTACCGGCTGAAAAAGATTGATATGATCGAATCACTGAAAAGTGTGGAATAAAAAAGAAGAAGAGGTTAATCCTCTTCTTCTTTTTTATCGTAAAAATCTTCCGGTATATAGATGTGTACAAGTTCGATACGGTTTTTGTCCACCTGATCAACGACCAGTTTCAGATGATTATCTGTGATACAGGATTCACCGGGAACCGGCAGGTGATCGAGCTGTTCGATCACAAAACCTCCGATAGAATCGTAATCTTCCGTTTCCAGATGCAGATCCAGAGCTTCATTCAGATCGTCCAGTTTGGCAGAACCTTTTGCAAGATATTCTCGTTTCGGAACGATTTCTTTAAAGTCTTCCTCTTCGTCGGCATCGTATTCATCACGGATCTCTCCGACGATTTCCTCGAGCAGGTCTTCCAGTGTGATCATACCGGCGGTTGCGCCATATTCATCAAGGACTATTGCCAGATTGACGGCATATTCTTTCATCTCCATCAGAAGATCTGCCGTACCTTTGTATTCATAGGTAAAATATGGGTTTCTGAGAAAATCCCGTACAGAAAACGGTTTTTCCGGATCTCGCAGAATCAGGTCTTTCATATTCAGAGTGCCGATGATGGTATCTGTTGAATTTTCATAGACCGGATAACGTGTATAACCGTCTTCACGGAATGCCTGAATTACTTCGTCATAAGTGGCATCCACATTAATCAGAGACATATCGATACGGGGAACCATCACATCCTTGGCCTGAGAATCACCAAAATCGAAAACGTTATAGATCATCTGCCGTTCTTCGCTCTCGATGACACCGTCTTCATGACTGACATCCACGATGGTACGAAGTTCCTGCTCTGTCATGGCATTTGGCTTGGCATCGGGATCTACATGAAGCAGAAATAAGACACCTCGCGAAAGCAGATTCACAAAGAAAATTACAGGAGTCAGCAGCCTGGTCAGAGGATAGATTACCGGTGCATAGGCAAGAGAGATTTTTTCTGCCTGTAATGTTGCCAGGGTTTTCGGAGTAATCTCACCAAACAGAAGAATCAGCAAGGTCAGAACGCCGGTGATAAAACCAATAAAGGCATTACCAAGAACTCTCGTGGTCCAGGTGGTTGCCAGAGAAGATGCTGACAGGTTGACAATATTGTTGCCGATCAGGATCGTACTCAGAAGCTTTCCCGGATTTTCAATAATTTTCAATAAGGTTTTTGCTTTTTTATTCCCATCGTCAGCAAGAGACATGATACGGATCTTGTTGACTGTAGTCATGGCCGTCTCTGCGGAAGAGAAAAATGCGGAAAGCAAAATTAACAGCAGTAACACAATTAGTTGTATGGCGTCGCCAGAATCCAAAAATATTCACTCCTTTGAAAATATGTAGTAGTTGTACTTGAATATACAGGAATTCGATTCAAAAATCAAGACAAATTCTTGTAAAATCATATTTTTTGGGGTGTTGAAAAAGAGAAGTATATGTTATAATATAAAATTGAATAACTGTGAAAGTAGTAAAAAAAGCTGTGAAACCACAGCTGAGAATACAAAGCAGGAGAGATGTGGATAATGAAGAAAAATAATAAACCGGCAGCGAAGCGATACATGAAGACGGTGGGAATGGTGATGGCATCTGTGATGGTTCTTTCTTCCACAACCGGTCAGATGGTATATGCGGAGTCTGCAAAAGACCAGAAAGATACTCAGGATGGGGAAAAGAAAGAAGAAAAAACTATCGTATATCTGAATGGAAAAACGGGAAATGATAAGAATAGCGGCGAGAGCCAGGATGAGGCAGTAAAAAGCTTTGAAAAGGCAGCAGAACTTGCAGGATCCTGCGGTGTGATCCGAATCTGTGGTACAGTTACTGTAGATGAGGAAGAAACCTGGGAATTACCATCCGGAGTTTCTATCCGCCGCGCAGAAGATTTTGAAGATGCACTGGTTCGCGTGACCGGCTGTCTGAAGCTGGATAATGTCCGCCTGTATACAGAGGATATCACCGGCGATGGTGAAGTAGAAGGAGCAGCAGAAAAAGAAAAAGTTTATGTTCCGAAAGTAATTACGGTAAAAGATACAAAAGCACTGTCAGAGATTTCCCTGGAAGGCTGCGATGGAGACGGAGTATTTTCCTGGGAAAAAGAGGATGCAGTTCCAACAGAATACGAGACAGACTATCAGGTGGTTTTCCATCCCTATGACACGAAAAAAGATTGATTACAGCAAGGAAAAAGGCTGGAACGAAGACAGCGAAACTGTGACCAGAAAGGTTACTGTTCGCGTAAGTTCTTTGAAACCGGAAGTTACACCAACGCCGGAAGCAACCGATACACCGGAAGTCAAACCGACTCCGGAAGCAACACCTGAGGTTACAGTGACACCGGAACCGACAACGACACCGGAACCGACAACAACACCGGAAGTCACACCACAGCCGGAAAGCACACCGCAGCCAACACCAGAGGTTACGGAACCGGCAGATCCGGGTACAGAAGTGACACATCCGGACACAACGATTACCCCGGAAGCCAATACCGGAAGCACCGAATGCTCCGACGGAACCGGAAGTACCGACAACGGAACCGGCAGAACCAACGCCTGAGACACCAAAACCACAGCCGGAGGTACCGTCTGATACCGTACCAGAGACACCGGCAGATACAGAAAGCGCAGAAGGATCCGGACTTACCTGGGAGCAGATGAATGAGGTTACAACGGTGCAGGAACAGCTGGATTTCCTTCCAAGCGAAGTGACGACAACGGAAGAGGTAGAAGCAATCATAGCGGCTACAAAAGAATACGAGGCACTGTCTGAAGCACAGAAAGCTTATATAGAGGCTGACAGTCTGGTGCTGTTACAGACAGCCCAGGAACAGGCGAAGACGGTCAACCGGACAAGCAACGGCGTTACGGTAGACGGTGATTTTCCATGGTACATACAGTTTCAGGTACAGTTGAATAATGATAAATCTGACAGTTCCGTTCTGAACGGTCAGAATGTAGATACTTTTATCAGCCCATATGAGATGAAACTGTGGGATATGATGAATGATAATGAATATCAGTTGAACGGACAACAGGTGCGCATCACGATGCCGGCACCGGACGATCAGCTCTATACACAGCTTGTTGTGATTCATTATCTGAAAGACGGAAGCATCGAGTATATTACTCCGATCTATAATGCAGACGGAACACTGAGCTTTGTGACAACTTCTTTCAGTCCGTACAATGTGGCAGGTCTGAAGATTGCAGGAAGCCAGTCTCTGGTAGGCAATACGGATAAGGCATATACAAATAAAAATACAACAACTTCCGGAAGTACCACGACAAAACTGACACCGAATGTGTCCGCAGGAAATACAGGCAGCAGTTCAAACGGAAGCACATCCGGCAGTGTGGCAAAGAAAAACACACAGAAGAGCCAGACACAGCAGGCTTACGGTACGACACTGAAAAGAGTCAATCCGAAGACCGGAGACTATCAGCAGACAGCCTGGTATGCAGGACTCGCGGCAGCAGCGCTTGCAGCACTTGGTATCGCAGGCAAGAAAAACCGAAAAAAAGAAATCTGAAGCCGATAAGGTATAGAATGTACAACCCTCCCATATAGTACTGTATGGGAGGGATTTTTTTGGATACAGGGAAAAACATCTGGATACAAAAGAGCAGCAGAGTCATAAAAGGTCTGATCGTGTCCTATCTGGTCAGCGGGGCAGGGCTTTTGCTTCTGGCATTACTGTTGCTGAAGTACCAGCTGGATGAGAGAAAAGTGTCCGCTGGTATTCTGGCTGTTTATATTCTATCCGGATTATCGGGAGGAATTTATATGGGAAAAACAGCAGAAAGAAAAAGATATCTGTGGGGAATGATACTTGGCAGTATATACTGGGGTATTCTGATGCTGCTTACTATCTTTTCCGGTGCTGGTACGGGATCGGGGGTAAAAGGTGCATTTCTTACACTTCTTATCTGTACAGGGTCGTCAACTTTGGGAGCAATGGTGACGGGAGCCTGAAAACAGTGGCAGATCGTGAAAATAGCCGGAAGTTGCGAAAAAAACTCTTTGAAAATGAAAGAACATATGCTATAATGCAAGAAGTAATAACATAAGGAGGAAGCAAAATGAAACATATTAAAACTTTAAATACAAAAAGTTTACAGAACACAATGAAAAAAGGTGGATGTGGTGAATGTCAGACATCCTGCCAGTCTGCTTGCAAGACTTCTTGTACAGTAGGAAATCAGAGCTGCGAAAACACAAAATAAGAAATCAGCAGGCTCTATGATGCTTGGAACATACAGGCAGCGGTCCAAAAGCCGCTGCTTGCTTTTTGTTACATAGCATATCAAGAATTGATCCGGTGGATCAATTGTGATTACATTGTATATCGAAGCAGAAGATGCTGCTGCTCAAGAAAAGAAGAAGGAGAACAAATAAGTGATTCATCAGTATAAAAGTAATGGATACGCAATTGTTCTGGATGTAAACAGCGGATCCGTTCATGTGGTGGACGATATTGTATATGACTGTATCGCCCTGCTGGATAAGGGATGTTCCAACGAAGAAGTGACAGAAAAACTGTCGGCTTCTTATTCCGGAGAAGACCTGAAGACAGCTCTTAAAGAGATTCAGGAACTGACCGATGAGGGAATGCTGTTTACCGAGGACATTTATGAAAATGCGATAGAGCATTTTAAAGAACGGCCAACTGTAGTCAAAGCACTGTGCCTGCATATTGCCCACGACTGTAATCTGGCCTGTAAGTACTGCTTTGCGGAAGAAGGAGAATATCATGGAAGACGTGCACTGATGTCCTACGAAGTAGGAAAGAAAGCACTGGATTTTCTGATTGCCAACTCCGGAAGCAGGAGAAATCTGGAAGTAGACTTTTTCGGAGGGGAACCTCTGATGAACTGGCAGGTTGTCAAAGACCTGGTTGCTTACGGAAGAGAGCAGGAAAAGATACATAATAAAAACTTCCGTTTTACCCTGACCACCAATGGTGTTCTGGTTAACGATGAAGTGATGGAGTTTTGTAACAAAGAGATGGGCAATGTGGTTATGAGTATCGACGGACGAAAAGAAGTCCACGATCATATGCGTCCGTTCCGCAAAGGTGCCGGAAGCTATGACCTGGTAGTTCCGAAGTTCCAGAAATGGGCAGAGAGCCGTAACCAGGACAAATATTATGCCCGCGGTACATTTACCCATTATAATCTTGACTTTTCCAAGGATGTACTGAACCTGGCAGATCTGGGATTCAAACAGATATCTGTAGAGCCGGTTGTAGCACCTTCGGATGCGGACTATGCACTGCAGCCGGAAGACCTTCCGAAATTGTTTGAAGAATATGATACCCTGGCAAAAGAGATGATCAAACGAAATAAAGAAGGAAACGGATTTAACTTCTTCCACTTTATGCTTGATCTGACCGGAGGTCCTTGTGTATACAAACGTCTGTCCGGATGTGGGTCAGGAACAGAGTATCTGGCAGTTACCCCATGGGGAGACCTGTATCCGTGCCATCAGTTTGTAGGAAACGAAGATTTCCTTCTTGGTAATGTGGACGAGGGAATCACAAAACCTGCAATCTGTAAAGATTTTAAAAATTGCAACGTCTATGCAAAAGAGGCATGTAAGAAATGTTTTGCACGATTCTACTGCAGTGGCGGCTGTGCGGCAAACTCCTATAACTTCAAAGGGAAAATCGATGATGTTTACGAAGTGGGCTGCGAGCTGGAACGTAAGCGCGTAGAGTGTGCAATCATGATAAAAGCTGCTATGGCAGAAGAAGAGGTATAAGAAGATGAAGAAAAAACAGGGAGTTCTTGTGCTGATTCTTACAGTGGTTCTGATTGGTCTGTTAGCCTTTACAACCGCTGTGGGATTCGGCCCGACCGGAACCGGGTCTGCAAAAAATATCAAGACCGGTCTGGATCTGTCCGGTGGTGTAAGTATCACATACCAGGCAAAAGGAGACGATCCGTCTCAGGAAGATATGGATGATACCGTCTATAAACTTCAGAAACGTGTGGAAGACTACAGTGAAGAAGCACAGGTATATCAGGAAGGTGATGACCGTATCACCGTAGAGATTCCTGGTGTAACCGATGCAAATAAGATTCTGGAAGATCTTGGTAAACCAGGATCTCTGGAATTCCAGGATGAAAGCGGCAACGTAGTTCTGGACGGAAGCGATATCGCAGGTGCAGACGGCGGTGTCACAGAAGATCAGACAACCGGAAGCAAACAGTATGTCGTAGAACTGACACTGACCAAAGACGGTACCACAAAATTCGCAGAGGCAACTGCAGCAAACCTGAAAAAAAGAATCTCTATCGTATATGACGGAGAAACTATCAGTTCACCGGTTGTACAAAGTGTGATCTCTGACGGTAAAGCACAGATCAGCGGACAGCAGTCCATCGAAGAAGCAAAAGAACTGGCATCTATTATCCGTATCGGTTCCCTGAAACTGGAACTGAAAGAACTTCGTTCTAACGTGGTAGGTGCACAGCTGGGACAGCAGGCAATCAAGACAAGCCTGATCGCCGGTGCCATCGGTCTGGTACTGGTCGGAATCTTTATGATTATCGTTTACGCTCTGCCGGGTGTGGTAGCTGCTTTGTCACTGGCTATCTATACCGGACTGGAACTGGTAATGCTGAATGCTTTTGACCTGACGCTGACCCTTCCGGGTATCGCAGGTATCATTCTTTCCATCGGTATGGCGGTGGATGCAAACGTTATTATCTATGCTCGTATCCGTGAGGAAATTGCAGCAGGTAAGAGTGTAAGAAGCGCCATTAAGATCGGTTTTGAGAAAGCTATGTCCGCCATTGTGGACGGTAACATCACAACTCTGATCGCAGCTGCTGTTCTGGGAGCAATGGGAAGCGGAAGTGTCAAAGGATTTGCCATGACACTGGCTCTTGGTATCGTTCTTTCCATGTTTACCGCACTGGTAATTTCCAGACTGCTGGTGAACGCATTCTATGCAGTGGGACTTCGGGATGAAAAGTTCTACGGAAAACAGAAAGAAAGAAAAACCATCGATTTCCTCGGAAAGAGAAAATTATTTTTTACGATTTCTGTTATCCTGATTCTGCTTGTTCCGGTTGGAATGGGCGTGTTCCATGCAAAAGACGGAAAAGCATTGAACTACAGCCTGGAGTTCATGGGTGGTACGTCTACAAACGTAACTTTCAATGATGACATGTCCATCGATGACCTTGACAGCCAGGTAAAACCGGTAGTACAGGAAGTAACCGGTGATGCAAATATTCAGATATCCAAAGTCGCTGACAGCAATGCGGTTATCATTAAGACAAGATCTCTGAGCCTGGATGAGAGAGAAGAACTGAACCAGAAACTGGTAGACAGCTTTGGTGTGGATGATAGCAAGATCACCGCAGAGAGTATTTCCTCTACGGTAAGTTCTGAGATGAGAAGAGATGCGATTGTGGCAGTCCTGATCGCTACGATCTGTATGCTGCTGTATATCTGGTTCCGTTTCAAAGATGTACGTTTTGCATCCAGTGCGGTTCTGGCACTGTTACATGATGTAATGGTAGTACTTGCATTCTATGCACTGTCAAGAATCTCTGTAGGTAATACCTTTATTGCCTGCATGCTGACGATAGTTGGTTATTCTATCAACGCGACCATCGTTATTTTCGACCGTATCCGTGAGAATCTGAAGAGTGCCGGCAAGAAAGCGGATCTGAAAGAACTGGTAAATATGAGTATTACTCAGACACTGACCAGAAGTATTTATACATCCTTCACTACATTTATTACCATATTTGTAGTATTTGTTATGGGTGTATCTTCTATCCGTGAATTCGCACTTCCGATCATGGTAGGTATCGTATGTGGTGCTTACTCTTCTGTATGTATCACCGGTGCTCTGTGGTATGTCATGAAAACGAAATTAGGAAAAAGTACAAAGTAGAAGAGATAGGTAATCAAAAAGCTGTTGCAGCGATGCAGCAGCTTTTTTCAATCACAGCTAAGATGAGGAGCAGACAACATGGAAAAATGGATGGTAGCAGCTAAGCGGGCTGATTTTAAAGGGATCGGAGAACGGTTTGGCATTGATCAGGTTACAGCGAGGATTATCCGCAACCGTGATGTGATCGGGGAGAAAGCAATTGAGAAATATCTTCACGGAAGCCGGAAAGATTTTTACAGTCCCTGGCTGTTGAAAGATATGGAAAAGGCAGTGGCTATCCTGCAGGAGAAAATAGAAAATAGAAACAGGATCCGGATCATCGGAGATTATGATATTGACGGAGTAATGTCTACATATATTTTACTGGAGAGTCTCCGGGGGCTTGGATGTGATGTGGATATGATGATTCCAAACAGGATCACAGACGGATATGGAATCAATGAACATCTGATTGAACAGGCCTGGCAGGAGGGGAGAGATACGATTATTACCTGTGATAATGGAATCGCTGCAGTGACGCAGATACGGAAAGCAAAAGATCTGGGAATGACCGTGATCGTGACAGATCATCATGAGGTGCCGTTTGAAGATCTGGAAGGGGAAAGAAAGGAGATTCTGCCACCTGCAGATGCCATAGTCAATCCAAAACAGAAGGCCTGTTCCTATCCTTTTGCAGGACTTTGCGGTGCAGTAGTTGCAATGAAAGTGATGGAAGCGTTATATGAAAAAATGGCACCGGAAGTGGATCTGGTGGACAAAATGCTTCCATTTGCAGGAATCGCTACAATCGGTGATGTGATGGATCTGCAGGATGAAAACCGGATTCTGGTGAAAGAAGGATTGCAAAGGCTTCATCACACCACGAACCTTGGTCTGCAGGAGTTGATCCGGGTAAATAATCTGGAACCGGAGAATATTAGTCCGTACCATATCGGATTCATTCTTGGTCCGTGTCTGAATGCTTCCGGACGACTGGATACGGCAAAACGGGCATTACAGCTGTTGCTGGCAGATAGCAGAGAGGAAGCGGCTGTACTGGCAGGTGACCTGAAAAATCTGAATGAGAGCCGTAAGGAGATGACGGCACAGGGACTGGAAAAAGCCATCGAGCAGGTGGAATCCACATCTATGATGGAAGATACGGTTCTGGTAGTCTTTCTTCCGGAATGTCATGAGAGTCTGGCGGGCATTATTGCCGGGCGGCTGCGGGAGAGATACCATAAACCCTCCTTTGTGCTGACAAGAGGAGAAGAGGGTGTCAAAGGTTCCGGACGGTCGATCGAATCGTATTCGATGTATGAAAAACTCTGCGAGTGCAAAGAATATCTGACAAAGTTCGGTGGACATCCGATGGCAGCAGGTCTCTCACTGGAAGAAGAAAATGTGGAACGTTTCCGAAGAAAACTTAATGAACAATCAGGACTGACAGAAGAAGATCTTGTGGAAAAGGTGACGATTGATGTGCCGATGCCAATTCATTATATCCGAAAAGATCTGGTGCAGGAACTGTCACTGCTCGAACCCTTCGGAAAAGGAAATGAGAAACCACTGTTTGCACAGAAAAATCTGTGGATCAGCCAGATGCGTGTGTTCGGGAAGAACCGGAACGTGGTAAAGATGCGTCTGACGGATGAAAACGGATATCCGATGGACGGTGTGTACTTCGGGAATGGAGATGAATTTGCGGAAGAAGGGAGAGGAAAAAGGAAAATTTCTATCGTATACTACCCGGATATCAATATGTATCAGGGACGTGAAAGCTTACAGGTGATCATCCGGCATTATCAGTTTGATTGAGAGCGTTATTGAGCAGTTAAAAAATAACAAAAAATATTGCTCAAAAAGATAGTATATGGTACTATATATACAAAAGTATGGTATGCAGACCATGAATATAATGAAGCAGGAGAAAAGAGCGAGCTTACCTGGCGGCGCGCGCCGCTTTGGTTTCGTTTGCTCTTTTTCTTTTGAAATGTTTTGGGAGGAAAGAATGGCAAAATATGTAATGGCACTGGATGCAGGAACAACCAGCAACCGCTGCATCCTGTTTGACGAAAAGGGAAAAATGTGCAGTGTGGCACAGAAAGAATTTACCCAGTATTTTCCCAAGCCGGGCTGGGTAGAGCATGATGCCAGTGAAATCTGGTCCACTCAGCTTGGGGTAGCGGTGGAGGCTATGTCAAAGATTGGAGCATCAGCGGAAGATATCGCAGCTATTGGGATCACGAATCAGAGAGAAACTGCTATCGTGTGGGATCGTCATACCGGAGAACCGGTGTACCGGGCGATTGTCTGGCAGTGCCGCAGAACTTCAGAGTACTGTGACTCTCTGAAAGAAAAAGGACTGACAGAAGTTTTTCGTAAAAAAACCGGTTTGATTATAGATGCATATTTTGCCGGTACAAAGGTAAAATGGATCCTTGATAATGTACCGGGTGCACGGGAAAAAGCAGAAAAAGGAGATCTGTTATTCGGAACGGTGGAGACGTGGCTGATCTGGAAATTGACAAAGGGAGCTGTTCATGTGACAGATTATTCCAACGCATCCCGTACATTGTTGTTCAATATCAATACTCTGGACTGGGATGAAGATATTTTGAAAGAATTGAATATTCCAAGATGTATGCTTCCAAAACCGATGCCGTCAGCTGTGTATACGGTTGTGCGGATCCGGCATTTTTTTGGAGGAAAGATTCCCATCGGTGGAGCGGCAGGAGACCAGCAGTCTGCATTGTTCGGACAGACCTGTTTTACACCGGGGAGATGCAAAAAAACACCTATGGAACCGGTTGTTTTCTGTTGATGAACACCGGAGAAGAGCCGGTATTTTCGGAAAATGGGCTGGTTACAACCATCGCCTGGGGAATCAATGGGAAAGTTTATTATGCACTGGAAGGATCCATTTTTGTGGCTGGAGCTGCGATACAGTGGCTGCGCGATGAACTGCGGGTGATTGATTCCGCGGCAGACTCCGAGTATATGGCTAAGAAAGTAAAAGATACCCACGGCTGCTATGTGGTTCCGGCATTTACCGGACTGGGCGCACCGTACTGGGATCAGTATGCCAGAGGAACCATTGTGGGTCTGACCCGTGGAGTCAACAAATACCATATTATCCGGGCAACTCTGGAATCAATAGCTTATCAGGCACATGATGTCATCAAGGCTATGGAAGCAGATGCGGGGATCCGGCTGAACGGGTTGAAAGTAGATGGCGGAGCAAGTGCCAATGATTTTCTGATGCAGACCCAGGCAGATATGATCCAGGCTCCGGTAAAACGTCCGTCCTGTGTGGAGACAACAGCGATGGGTGCAGCGTATCTTGCGGGACTGGCTGTGGGATACTGGAGGGATCAGGAAGAGGTAAGAGCCAATTGGTCTATCGACCGTACCTTTGAACCGGAGATTACTGTGGAAGAACAGGAAAAACGGATGAAGGGATGGAAAAAGGCGGTCCGTTATTCATTTAACTGGGCAAAAGAAGAAGACTGAGAACAACAGCAGTCAAGGTAAAGTAAACAATCAAATAAGAACTTGCAGAGAACAGAGACAGGCAGGAAAAACATCCGGTGACGGGTGCTTTTCTGGCTGTCTTTTTTATTGAGTTACAGGAGGAAAAAGTATGTATGATGTAATCGTTATAGGAGCCGGTGTAAGCGGAAGTGCGACTGCCCGGGAATTATCCAGGTATGATCTGAAAGTGGGAGTACTGGAAAAAGAAGAGGATGTATGTTGTGGAACATCCAAGGCGAACAGCGGGATCGTTCATGCCGGATTTGATGCCCGTCCCGGCAGTCTGATGGCAAAGATGAATGTACGGGGGAATCAGATGATGGAACAACTGACAGAAGATCTGGATATTCCTTTCGAGAGGAACGGTTCTCTGGTGTTATGTTTTGCAAAAGATGAAATGGAACGCCTAGAAAAACTGAAAAAACAGGGTGAAGAAAATGGGGTAAAAAGACTTCAGATTCTTTCCGGCGAAGAAGTACGCCGGATGGAACCGGATCTTTCCAAAGAAGTATATGCTGCACTGTATGCACCGACCGGTGGTATCGTGTGTCCTTTTGAACTGAATCTGGCTCTTGCGGAAAATGCCTGTCAAAACGGAGCAGAATTTTATTTTGATACGGTGGTGGAGCAGATTGAAAAGACGGAAGGCGGATATCGGATTCATGCCGGAGAGAAAACATATGAGACCCGTTGTGTGGTAAATGCAGCAGGTGTGTATGCAGATGTTTTTCACAATATGGTCAGTGAAAAAAAAGATCCGTATTACACCGCGGAAGGGAGAATATTATCTGCTGGATAAAAAAGCGGGCACAACCGTACACCATACGATCTTTCAGATACCGGGAGCATACGGGAAAGGAGTCCTGGTGACACCTACTACTCACGGCAATCTCCTGGTGGGTCCGACGGCTGTGGATATTGAGGAAAAAGAAGGAACGAATACCACAAAAACAGGTCTGGATGAAGTGGCACAGAAAGCAGTGCGAAGTGTTCCAAATCTACCTCTTCGCCAGGTGATTACTTCTTTTGCAGGGCTCAGAGCTCATGAGGACGGACATGAATTTATCATTCGGGAAGTGGAAGATGCAGAGGGCTTTTTTGACTGTGCGGGAATCGAATCACCGGGACTTACCAGTGCACCGGCAATCGGAGAACTGGTGGCAGAACTTGTAACCGGTTATTTGTGTGCAAAGAAGAAACAGCATTTTGAGGAGAAAAGAAAAGGGCTTGTGAATCCGAAAAATCTTTCCAGAGAAGCATATCAGGAGCTGATCCGGGAAAATCCGGCCTACGGCAATGTAATCTGTCGGTGTGAGACGGTGACAGAGGGGGAAATTGTGGAAGCCATTCATCGATTGATTCCCGCGAAGTCACTTGACGGGGTGAAACGGAGAACCAGGGCCGGTATGGGAAGATGTCAGGCAGGTTTTTGCTCTCCGAAAACCATGGAGATTCTGGCAAGAGAATGGAAAGTGCCGATGGAGACAATCACAAAGGCCGGAAAAGATTCCCGGCTGATCAGAGGATACAATAAGGACAGCCTGTAGGCGAGGAGGAGTAAGATGAAGACAACATATGATATCGTAGTTATCGGTGGCGGACCAGCAGGTCTTGCCGCAGCCTGTGCAGCATATGACCAGGGGATACAGGATGTTCTGATCCTGGAGCGTGACAAAGAACTGGGAGGCATCTTGAACCAGTGTATCCATAACGGATTTGGACTGCATACATTTAAGGAAGAACTGACCGGACCGGAATATGCAAAAAGGTACGAGGCGGAAGCAGAAAAGAGAAAGATTTCCTGCCTTCTCGAGACGATGGTTCTGGATATCAGTCCGGAAAAAGAAATCACAGCCCTGAACCGGAAAGACGGATTATTTACCATTCAGGCGAAAGCGGTGATTCTTGCCATGGGGTGCAGGGAACGGCCGCGAGGGGCTTTGAATATTCCGGGGTATCGTCCGGCAGGTATCTATTCGGCAGGAACTGCCCAGAGGCTGGTAAACATTGAGGGATATCTTCCGGGCAGAGAAGTTGTGATTCTTGGCTCCGGAGATATTGGACTGATCATGGCAAGGAGAATGACGCTTGAAGGTGCGAAAGTCAAAGTCGTGGCAGAACTGATGCCGTATTCCGGCGGACTGAAACGTAATATTGTCCAGTGTCTGGATGATTTTGTAATCCCGTTGAAATTAAGTCATACAGTGGTGGATATCAAAGGAAAAGAACGGGTGGAATCTGTAACACTGGCACAGGTGGATGAAAACCGGAAGCCGATTCCGGGAACGGAAGAAGAGTATATCTGTGACACCCTGCTGTTATCCGTGGGGCTGATTCCGGAAAATGAACTTTCTGATAAACTCGGTGTTCAGCTTCATCCGGTGACTGGCGGTCCGGTGGTAAATGAGAGCCTGGAAACCAGTATTCCGGGAGTATTTGCCTGCGGTAACGTCCTCCATGTGCATGATCTGGTGGATTTTGTATCTCAGGAGGCAACTATGGCAGGAAACTGCGCGGCTGCATATGTAAAAACAGGAAGAACAGAAGAGACTGAAGAGATTCCGGTAAAATGTGGATCCGGTGTGCGCTATACAGTTCCGGCAAAGATCCGTCCGGCTTATATGGAAGAAAAACTGCCGGTGAGATTCCGGGTGGGACAGGTGTATCAGAAGGCAAGCATTACGGTACGATCCGGTGATACCGTACTTTTGAGAAAAAAACGTCCCATAATGGCACCGGGAGAGATGGAGACGGTATACATAAAAAAACGATTCTCTCTCACCGGACAATATCGGGAATGACATAACCATCAGCGTAGAGGAGGAGTAAACCATGGAAGAGAAAAAACTGACCTGTATCTGCTGCCCCATGGGATGTCAGCTGCAGGTTACAATCAGAGACGGACAGGTGGAAAAGGTAGAAGGAAATACCTGTAAAGAGGAGCAGAATACGGAAAAAAGAGGTGACCAACCGACAAGAATTGTGACAACGACAGTGCGGGTGCATGGCGGCAGCCTTCCGGTGGTACCGGTAAAGACAGCTTCAGATATTCCGAAGAGTGCAGTGATGGACTGCATCCGACAGTTAAAAGAAGTGGTTGTAGAGGCTCCGGTGTACATCGGGGATGTGGTGCTGACAGAAGTTGCAGGAACAAAAATCGCGGTAATAATTACTAAAAATATCGAAAAACTTTGTGAAAAACAGAACTTGTGATCCCTCAGACTCTCAGGTAAAATAAATCGTAACTATTCAGCAGGTAGTATCTCGCGAGGCGTTTTGGCTCGTAACTGTGAAGGTACTGAACAGTTACAATAAATCAAATAAAAGCAAGAAAAGGAGACGGGAAGGAAATAATTATGGCGGTAAATGAAAAAAATATGACCAGCGGCTCCCCTGGGAAACTGATCATCACCTTTGCCATTCCACTGATGCTTGGAAACGTGTTCCAGCAATTTTATACGATGGCAGATACGATGATCGTCGGTCAGGTGGTCGGTGTGGAAGCTCTGGCAGCAGTGGGGGCTGCAGACTGGCTTGTCTGGCTGGTATTTGGTATCATGACAGGGATGGCGCAGGGGTTTTCGATTCTGATAGCGCAGTATTACGGTGCAGGAGAGAAAGAAAATCTGAAAAGAGCAGTAGCAAAAAGCTATGTACTGACAGCGATACTTTCAATAATTGTACTGGTATTGAGCGAAGTGACCGTTCAACAGGTACTGCAGTTTTTACATACTCCGGAGAATGTTATCGGACTGAGTTTGATGTATATACGAATGGTATTTGCAGGAATTCCAATCATTGCAGCGTATAACATTTTTGCCGCAATCCTGCGGGCACTGGGAAACAGCAGATCTCCTCTGATTGCCATGATTGTGGCAGCGTTTATCAATGTGGGACTGGATCTTCTGTTTGTGGCAGTGTTTGGCTGGGGTGTACTGGGAGCAGCGATTGCCACGGTGATCGCACAGGGGTTTTCAGCAGCGTATTGTCTGTCGGTCCTGCGGCACATTCCGGATGTGCGTCTGACAAGAGAAGATTTTCATCAGCAGCCGGCGATGAGTCTGCGGCTTTTAAAACTGGCAGCTCCGCTGGCAATACAGAACGTGATTATTTCTGTAGGAGGACTTACGGTACAGTACGTGGTGAATGGATTTGGATTCCTGTTTGTGGCAGGATTTACAGCTGCTAATAAGTTGTACGGTGTGCTTGAGATGGCATCGTTATCCTATGGCTATGCCATTACCACGTATGTAGGACAAAACCTCGGTGCCAAAAAATATCGCAGGATCCGAAATGGTGTCCGCAGTGGCGTTTACATGGCACTGATCACATCTATTGTGATATCCGGTGTGATGGTGATTACCGGAAGAAATATCCTGTCACTGTTTGTATCCGGAGAAGCGGGGCAGGTAAAACAGGTATTGGATATTGCATACAAGTATCTGTTTATAATGGCAATATTTCTGTGGGTTTTATATCTTCTGTATGTCTATCGTTCAGCCATTCAGGGACTGGGCAATACACTGATACCGCTTGCCAGCGGTGTTGTGGAATTCTGCATGCGAGTGGGTGTGGCGCTGTTGCTGCCGAAACTGATCGGTGAGGATGGAATTTTTTATGCGGAGATCAGTGCATGGAGCGGAGCGGCGATTTTACTGATCGTCAGTTATGTGGTAATTATACGAAAATATAAAGAATAAGGTTTCCTCTTCAATTTTTCCCGGTTTCGTGGTATGATGAAGCCAGTTCGGGATTGTCCGGAAAGCTATCGGCGCAGAGAGAGGAATCAATATGAAATGTGAAGAAGCACTGACAAAAATAGAGGCATATATCAATCATACATTGAACGGGCGGGAACTGGAAGAGTTTCTGGAACATGTAACATCCTGTCAGGAGTGCTATGATGAGCTTGAGACCTATTATATTATCAGTGTGGGTATGCGATATCTGGAAGAGGAAAATCTGGAATCTTATAATATTCCAAAGATGTTGCAGGAAGATCTGCACACCAGAGAACGGCAGGTGCGAAGGAGAAATATTCTCCGGAAAACAGCGGTTCTTCTTGGTGTGCTTTTTTTCATAGTGATACTGGTTCTGGGACTTTCCTATCTGGGACATCTGGAACTGCCCAGACTTTTTAATTTACATTCGTTGTTCAGTTTGTAAAAGTCTGAGAAAGGAATAAAATATGAGTGAAAAAATTTTACTGATTGACGGACACAGTATTTTGAATCGTGCCTATTATGGACTGCCGAATCTGACCAACTGGGAGGGATTGCATACAAATGCTGTGTACGGATTTTTAAATATTATGACGAAGGTGCTGGAAGAAGAAAAACCGGAATATCTGGCGGTTGCGTTTGACCTTCATGCACCTACATTTCGCCATAAAATGTATGATGCATATAAAGGTACAAGAAAACCCATGCCGGAAGAATTGCGGGAACAGGTTCCGCTGATCAAGGAAGTCCTGACGGCAATGAAGGTAGCTATTGTTACAATGGAAGGATATGAGGCAGATGATCTGCTGGGAACTATTGCGGGAATGGCAGAAAAGAAAGGGATAGATGCGACAATTCTGTCCGGTGATCGTGATCTTTTGCAGCTTGCTACAGATCATGTGTTGATCCGAATTCCAAAGACTAAGGGCGGAAAAACACAGATAGAAGATTATCACGCAAAAGAAGTACTTGAGACGTATCAGGTGACACCAGCGCAGATTATTGAACTGAAGTCCTTGATGGGAGATACAGCAGATAATATTCCGGGAATTCCGGGTGTTGGAGAAAAGACGGCGACAAAAATTATTGCTGCTTACGGTTCTATTGAGAATGCGCATGAACATCTTGAAGAAATCAAACCGAACAAAGCCAAAGAATCGCTGCGGGATCACTATGACCTTGCAGTGCTCAGTAAAAAACTGGCGACCATTGATACAGAAAGTCCGGTAGAATTTTCCTGGGAAGATGCAAGGATGGGAAACCTGTATACACTGGAAGCATATGATTATTTTAAACGACTGGAATTTAAAAATCTCTTATCCAGATTTGACCAGCAGGAGACAGAACAAAAAGAACTCCCTTCCTGGCGTATCGTAGAAGATTTCGCAGAAGCGGAGAATATCTGGAAACAGGCAGAACAGGCAGAACAGATAGGAATCGCTGTTATTGACGGTATGGACGGAGTACGCGGCGTTGCGGTAGCACTGGAAGATCAGAATACAGTATATTTCCCGGTAGAAGGTTTTCAGACGGAAGGTGTGTTATGTGGTCACCTGGAACAGCTTTTTGCCGGAAATTCGCAGATCGGTGCCTGGGATGTGAAAGCGATCCGTAAAAAGATAGAGATTCCGGAACGGAAAGGGATCTTTGATCTTGGTATCGGTGCATATCTGCTGAATCCGCTGAAAAACGATTACACCTATGACGATGTGGCAAAAGAATATCTGGGAGAACAGCTTCCGTCGCAGGAAGAAGTATTCTCCGGTATGAAAAAGCCGG
>ENA-OQHF01000495-OQHF01000495.1-human-gut-metagenome-genome-assembly--contig:-NODE-495-length-24022-cov-2.877422_pt1 | contig 24022 bp, 29 predicted proteins | sample MGYA00242559_ERZ504709 | MGnify/ENA primary metagenome ERZ504709 (study PRJEB26092, sample SAMD00036203) | human gut metagenome | host: Homo sapiens | study: EMG produced TPA metagenomics assembly of... | reverse complement strand
TCTTCCCAGGCACGGATATACCTGCCGGAGTTCGAATTAAGCCTTAAAGCTGTACAGACTGCTGGCAGCGCTGTATGATCCGCGCTTTTTCCACATGGTTTGACGCACTTGACTATATGATGCGGAGAATGTGAAAAAATTGACTTTGACATCGCCCTGCTTGGCTGTGGTGCCTACAGGCTAATCCGCTGGCCGCCCACATCAAAAAAATGGGCAAACAGGCTATCCATCTCGGTGGTTGTCTGCAGATATTGTTTGGTTTAAAAGGAAGACGCTGGGATGAAGAAGAACCGGATATCGTCGCCATGTATAACGATTACTGGCATTATCCGATGGCAAGCGAAGTTCCAAAAGGAAGTGGTGACGTGGAAGGCGGCACCTACTGGAAAAAAGAATAGCTAAGGGGGAAACTATTATGAGCAAGATCATTCCTGTTATGGTTCATCACGAAACCGGAGAAAAGGCTCAGGCTGCGGGGAAGAAGAACCAGGAATACTTAAAATACTGTATCGCTCAGGCAAAAAAATATAATGAAAAAGTTGTTTTGCTAGGCGATGAATATAACAAAGCGTGGTGTGACGACTGGCACAATGCCAATGACTTCATTACCGAAAAATGGACAAAATTTCATGCTGTCTTTGAGAATCTTTCCACATATCCGACCGCATGGGCAGAGGGCATCTTTAAGCGCTTCTTCCTGATACTGGAATACTTAGAGCGCAACTCCTTTGAGGAGTGTGTCATTATCGACAGTGACGTTCTGCTTTACTTAAATGTCAGTGAATATGAGCCGTTCCGTCACTGCAAAGTGGCTGCTGAAACCCCCCTTTTACAGGATTTTGCAATGCTTGAAAAAGGAAACGGGCTGAAATGGAAAACCTGTGCAGGATTTTCCTATTTTACCACACAGGGACTTCGCGAATTTACGGATTTCTGCATCGATATGTATGCAAATCACAAAGATTTCCTGATGAAAAAGTGGGATGTCCACCGCAAATTCGGCATGTACGGTGGTGTCGGCGAGATGGCACTATTACATCTGTGGGTTTCTTCCCTTCCGGAGGGGGAATATTTAAACCTGTTAAAGGACGATGCGGACCACGGTGTATTTGATAATTCCGTGGGTGAATCTTCCGGTTACTTAGAACACCAGTATGAGTATATCAAACGCTTAAGCGTAAAGAATCTGCACTGGGAAGACGGCAGGCCTTACTGCTATACGATCGACGGTCATGAAAAAACCTGGTTTTTAAATCTTCACTTTGTCGACATTACAAAAATCTTTATGGAAGGTGTCTATGAAAACCAGTCCTATTCTGCACACGCGAAGTTTGTAACATACATGTTGAAATGCCGCGGAAGACTTGCAGACATCAAACATGGCAATACAAAATGGCAGCAGAAACTAAAGATCAAACGCAGTAAAAATGTCTGATCTGACGGGAAATGAGGTTTGTTATGTCAAAAGATCGTTCTTCTAATTTTGAATTATTACGTTTATTATGCATTTTCGGAATTCTGATGATGCACACTTTCGGCGGAATCGACACTTCCGTATCATTTTTTAACACAGAGATCCATGTACTGGTTAACTCCATCTTCAATATGGGAGTTACCTGCTTTATCCTGCTCTCCGGTTATTTCGGCATCCGTTTTGACTTCAAAAAACTGATCCGGCTCGACCTTATGATCATCTTTTTCACAATATTTGGTACGATCGCAGTTGGAAATCTGGGTATAAAAGCACTGATCAAATCCTGTATTCCGGTAATTTCAAGATATTACTGGTTTATCAGCTGTTACTTTTTCCTCTGCTTTTTAACACCATTTTTAAACCAGATCCCGGAAAAGCTGTCAAAGGAAAACTTTGAAAAACTGCTCGCCGTCTTACTGCTTCTTTTCTCCGTAATCCCAACCTTCGGATTCTTTGAAATTATGCAGGACGGTGGAAAAGGATTAGTCCACATGGTTATGATCTATCTGCTCGGACGCTACCTTGCGCTTTATCATAACCGCAGCCATAACACCGGACGCCTGTTCCTTGGACTTTTCCTCAGTATCGGTTTTATTTTCCTCGCTGACAGTTCGCTGACCTTTGTCCGTGGAAAGCTCTATACAACGTTCTGCCGCGACTGTTCGATTTTCATTATATTTGGTTCTGTCATGGTTTTACTGCTGTTTCGTGAATTAAATTTTCACAGCCGCTTCATCAACCGTGCTGCCGGAAATGTGCTCGCGGTCTATGTGTTAGATGGAACGGTTCAGACATTTCTGTTAAAATGGATCGATTTTAAACCGTATGCCGGATCGTGGTTTTTAGTATTCCTTGCGATCGGTTATGCGCTTGCAATTATGATCATTGCGTGTCTGTTGAACGAGGTGCGGAAAGCGACGATTGGACGACTGGAGCCTTGGATCGTGAATGTGGTCAATGCCGTGGTGATGTGGGGTGTGAATGCGGTAAGAGGTGTTGTCCGAAGACTACTCACGTATTTTATTGGTTGATTTTTTATTAAAAGTAACGAAAAGCACGGGTTTCCGGTTAGTGGAAAAACGTGCTTTTTTGCATAGCTGCGGTTGATGACTGAGGGACGAAAAAAGGTGTGTCCGAGTGCTTTGGCGGCGCCGGATTCGCGGAACCCCGGGCTGTTTTGTGCAATTTGCCTTTCACTAACCCCGATACACCTTTTGTTCCAAACATCCAATCCCTATTTTCCCTACAACAATTTCCGGAATACCGGTAATTTCTTCAAAACTAACGTAACTGCTACTTCAATTAAGAATGCAATTATAATCTCAATGATATATGCCGGCAGCATCCCGGTTACCGGGGTTAACGTGCCAGCAATGACATCCAGCCTTCCTCCGGTTCCAATAAATCCACCAAGAAGATAACAGCCAAATACGCAGCCTCCGACACTGACGAGAATCTTTTTTGTCCGCTCTGATAGCCGTTCTTCCTGAAAGAGAAGTTTCGTATTTAAGAATATAACTATGACCGGGACAGACAGCCATGTTCCAAGGTATACTTCCTGATAATTTCCCACTGAAAGATAGTCTTTATATACCATCATCTGTGTAAGAACCGCTGCCACAAACACAGCAAGATTCCGGCCGATATTCTTCGGCGTCAGAAACTTCGTTTCACTGAAATACTGATCCAGTCCATATCCGATCAGTGGATAAAAATGACATACTGGAACAGTCCGCTAAAATTATAATAACCGCAGAGTCCGTATCCCCATAATACCCATGCTGTCGGTTTCAGGCAGTCCAGCAATATCTGTAAAATGATCAGATACCAGAAGGTATTTTTCGACATATTCTGTGCCAGTGGGCGCAGGATCGGCAAAATCGTAAGCACACCGAGATAACTGTATAAAAACCAGTACGGCAGATATACCAGATCCGTCGGCAGTGACAGCAGAAACGAAAACGGTGCAAAAGGACGTTCTCCTTTTAAAACCAGTTTCATATAATACAGGAACGAGAATATCACAATTACAAGAATCATGCGCAGAATCCTTTTTGAAACAGATCTTTCCCACTTTCATTTTTTCCAAGCAACAGTGCTCCGGATACCATGAAAAACAAAGGCACCGCACCTTTGCATACCATGGAAAACAGAAACGATATTGCATATTCTACGCCACTTTGATTGGAAAATGACATAAATGCTGCAGAATGGTTGTACATAACCATCAAAATTGCGAGAATACGGATGACCTCGAGGTGGTATTTCTTTTTCATAACTTTTTTCTCCTTTGTGTGTGAATACGAAACTTATCCGCAGGCCGAATCTATCGCCTGGCTCAGATAATAGCCTTCCCACAGTTTCGGTGCAACCGCAAGAGCTGCTTCTTTGAGTTTTTCATAATCTGCCGTATGAATTGCCTGATCCAGATCGCCAAGGCGGTCAATCGTCAATACCGCAGGCATGTTCTCTGACAAAATTTGCCATTCCCGACCGGCTCCATACAATGACCGGAATGCCGGACGCAAGGTATAATGCACATTTGTGTGAGTTATTATATCGAAGGTATTCGCCCAGGCCGCCTTCGATCTCATCCTTTCCACTGCCATCCCAGACTAATCCATAGTCCATTTCACCGACTGCAAACGGTATCTCATCGGAAGAGAGGATTCCATGATAATGGCATCCTTCTGCCAGTGTCTTTTCACGTTCCGGATCGAGTTTTCCCCATAATTCCATCCGGACATCGGAAGGGATCTCCATGGCGGACAAAAATTCTGATTTGTTGAGATTCCCTGCAAATGCAATTTTTACTGCATTTTCTTTTTTATGTGCATGCGATATTTCTCGAATCTTAGCGATCTGTGTCTCATTCATCCGGTAATCCCAGATCCCGACCGGTATCATGTCTGAAGAAATACCGTTTTTCTTTAACATGGAAACAGTATTGACATTCGGTGCAAGGATTTTATCTGCCGCGGCAAGTGCCCTTACCTCACCGGGATCTCCATCGTTCTGTCCGTCATAGCGGAATGCGTTCAGATCATTGATAAAACAGATGATCCGGTACTTTTTCAGGAACTGCAACCTTTTCAGCAGACGGATTTTTAAATGATTCTCCGGGATCGAATAAAATACGCTGTCGCTTTTTTTCACGCAAAACAGCAAAAACAAAACCAGATAAGGCAGATCCAGCAGTTTTAAATATTTACTGCAATGTTTTGGTACGCTCCAGATGATCTTCGCCTTTTTGTCCGCAAGCACGGAAAATACGTCACGCATGGCTTTCCCCGCTGCATCAAATGTTTCATCCTGCCTCTGATTTAACACATAAATATTATTTTTCATGTTTTTCCTCCACTATGCCCGGATACAATAATATTCCGCACAGAAGTAAAAATATATTCATAAATCCGTTTAATACAAACTGCTCTAACACACCGTACAACGCCAGAGTACCAATCATCACAAGCTCTTTGTAACACTCCATCCGGTACAATCTTAACATGGTTTTTAAGATAATTACAAAGAAAAGCACTGCTACAAGGATGCCTGCATAAAAAGTCACTTGCATGTAACTGTTATCGATCAGTCCATGATAACTTGTATAGAAAATCTCCTGTGTCCGCGGAAACAGCGATAGCCCCTGATCTTTATAATAGGTATTCATGATGTATACTCTTCCCGACACCAGATGATTAATCTTATAAAGCAGCGCATGATTTCCATTATAAAACAGTGTCGTAAACAGTGAAAATGCTGCACCGACCGGTACAGAGCACACCAGAACCGATTTTATGTTTTTACTTTTTACAACTTTATCAAATAAGATCAGCACCCAGCAGAAAAAGAATACAAGCACTCCCGTCCTGCAAAATGTCATCTTGTAAAAAACAAGTGCGATCAATGATGTCACTCCGCACCACAGGACATTTAATTTCTCATAATTATAGTATAATACTAAAAGTAACGCCAAAAATACCGTCAGAAATGCGGTATTAGGCTCTCCCATGGCAAACCCATATACATGCTGTTCCACATAGCCGGAATCGAGTTTTGTCTTTTCACCGATATCAAAAATTCCGATCAGAGAACCACCTGACAGTATCACCGCCGCCACACAGCGGATCCAGACTGCGATCTGTGCAATCACCGAAAAACGGCAGTTCTTCATCGCCACTACCGTCATGATCGACAGCAGCCACATATTCTGTCTTGTGATCACAGAAAGCATCACTCCGATTCCCATCATAACTGTGATCCAGAATACTTCCCACATGGTGTAGGTCGTAAAAACCATTTTAATCCCCCAGAACAGGATCGCTGTATAGAAAAACCATTTATAGATATTGTCCCCGTGATCATAGGAAAATGCCTTCATCAGAATGTTGATTGCAAAATATGCATAAAAAGAGACAACGCCGATTTTTTTAACGTCAGCATTTTTTAAAAATGTTCGTACCGTGTTCATATGTTATCCCTCAAAATTCCGTTCTTTTTTGCCGGACACCTGTACGCCCGCATAAACCGCTACTTCTACAATAACACCAAAAAATGCTCCCGCCACAGCTGCCTTGGCAATCTCCCGCTTAAACTCCTGTATCGTCGGGGCATAGGCGAGATACCTTTTTTGGGCATCTGCCACATACGGCTCATCTAACACATGCACTCCGTTTTTACCAATGCTGTCCCGTACGGTATCTTTGACTGCCTCCAACAGATAACCTGCAAATTCCAAAGCATCTTCTTCATTTTCCAGTGAGAATGTCCCATAAGTTCTCGGATATTTGACATGCACTGTCATCACATCCGAGGAAGTATTCTGCTCTAAGTCAAACATATCCTGATATGCCAGATATTCCATATCATATCCGCTTAGCTGCTTCATCTTCTCATAAGTGCTGCGGCTTTCTGCCACCGTGATCACCGTACCGACACGCTCTGCGGCACTCTCCCCGCTGTATTCTTCCACCATCAGAGAAGCCATGACGCGGTAATCATCCTCATAATTCTTCTCAGAAACAAAAGAACGGTTCGAGTAATATTTGTAGCCCCCTAAAAGCAGTGCTCCCGCCAATGCACCAAAAAGCATCAGCCACCATACCTTAAGATTTCCCTGCAGGATCTCCCATACCGTATATTCCCTGTCTGTTGCAACTTTCTTTTCTTCCACTGCATATTCTCCGTTTTTCATTCTATTATTTTCCTGCTGACTCGTGAGGTTTGTTTTTGACCACATATATTTTTCATTTTACCGCAAAACGCGCGATTTTAAAAGCCTAAATAACAATACAAAAAAAGATCCGCACTCCATTTCTGAAGCACAGATCTTTTTACGTTATCACTTTATTATTCAATTACAAGATCAAGCCAGTCATCCACCGGGACAAATCCTACATAAGTTTTGCCGGTATTAATCTTGATCTCATTGCCTGCTGCATCATAGTAGCGTGTCGGAGAAGTCATCTTCTCTTTCTTCCAGGTAACCGGAATCGCTTTTCCATTGGTCACATAATATCCACCGCCCTGGCTGACACAGTCGAAAATCAGATAACCGTGTTCATCATACTGGGTATATCCGCAGCTCTGGATCAGAAGATTCTTAAAGCAGAGCTGTTTGTTGTCGTTACCCGGATCTACATGTGCTTTACCATACTCTGAGTAGTAGTAAAGCTGGTCATCCGCATTGTACTCTAAATAAGAACCATTGTGTGGGAACGGAAGATCCACGGTATTGGCATCGATTGCATCGGGTGCAGAAGAAAGATCTACCGGATTGCTCTCACTTGCAAACTGGTAATGCGGTCCCTCATAATAAGAAGTATATTCTTTTGAAACACCACTGTTTTCGAAGTTCTTGTCTAAATCTCCCGGTAAAATATATTCGGTATACTCTCTTGATTTGCCGTTATCCACACGTGAGAATGTACCACTAAAATTATCCACACTCGGATCTGCCATATATTCATCAATATAGAATGGACCGCCATCATGACAGATGACTGCATTCCACTCGGATGCAATCAGGATATTCGTCGGACGCACACTTCGGATGCTTCCTAACTGTTTGATGTTTTCCCAGTCTTTGACAAGTACCATAAATCTGGTGATTCTGCCGTTTAATGTGCTGTTCATCATCTCATAGACAACGTCTGCCTGTGATAAACCGTAATGTGGCAGTGCAATAGACTCATTGTCCACCATAACTGCGATCGGTCTCTGATTTTTAAGACTCTCATCAATCAGCTCGTTTGTCAGCTCACTGCGGTACATTCCCTCCGGAAGTACTTCCTCACTCTCGGTTTCAGCCTCTGTTGACTCTGTTCCAGCCTCTGTCATGGCAACTTCTGTCGAATCAGCCGCCGTCTCGTCTGTTTTTTTGTCGCCGCATGCTGCCATAGATGCCGCCATTGCAAGCGCAGTCAGCATTAAAATTGCTCTTTTCTTCAAACTAAATACCTCTCAACGTAATTATTTTGTGCTCTTTTGCACCGTTTCTGTTATTATACCACTTTTTGTGACTTTTTTACCATCTTATTTTCACGTTTTAAGAAAACCTTAAGGTAAAAAGCTGTAATTCATAAATTACTTCTTTTTCCACTTTGCATACAGTGTCTTATTTCCGCTGCTTCCTTTATTGATGACAGTAACTTTCTTTTTAAATTTCTTATCTAAATACCATCCCTTAAATACATACCCTTTTCTTGTCGGATTTTTCAGTTTGATCGTCGAGGTCTTGTATGTATATGCAGTCGGATTCTTCTTCGCATTTTTTCCACCGTTAGCTTATAGGTGATCTTATATTTTGTGAGTTTCCACTGTGCGTACAGGGTAATGTTCTTTGTGAGCTTGATCTTTGCTTTGTTTTTATAAGACTTACCTTTTCCGTTTGCCTTGGTATTCCAGCCTGTAAACGTATAATATTTCCTGGAAAACTTATTTTTTGAGATCGCGGTGGAAACACCCTTTGCCATACTTCTGCTTGCTCATGCTTCCCTTGCCGCCATTGCTCTTGAATGTGATCTTATAAGTTGTCAGCTTTGCGAGTTTCTTCGATGAAACACTGCTGTCCGCATATTTATTGCAGACTGCAACTGCCTTCACCGTCTTACCAGGGGGAAACTGTAAATGCTCCCGTATAACGTGTGCCCTTTGAATATGCCGCATTTGGCTCACTTCCGTCTGTGGTATAATAAATAACTGCCCCAGATGTTTTCGATGTTATTTTTACTTTATAGGAGGTACCGCTTACCGACGCTGAAATGACCGGCTTTGCAGCTGTCTGAGTGATTGTGGCAATCGTTCCCGGTGCTGTGGATGTCGCCCCGGAATCGATCGTACATGCCGGCAGGTAACCCTCCCAGATATCTTCTTCCGCATGGAAAACATAGGAACTATAATTTACTGTATCATAATAATTATCGCTTCTTTCAAAATAACCATAGTAAATGGTTCCGTCCGCATCATCCCATGTACAGTCTACATTGTACCAGGAATCGTTAAGACGCACTTTATTCCACTCGTGATAGTAACTTGTTACTGCTACGGCATCGATTCCTGAGCCATTGCACATCATCTCAAATGCCTGTGAATATCCCGCACATACCGTCAGATCTGTGCAAAATACACTGTAGGCAGACTGGGAATATGCCGTATCCTCATCTTTAAAATTATTATCATATAAGGTCTGGTTATATTCCACTTTATCAATGATCAGATCATGGATCATTTTTACCTTTTTCTCATCTGTTGAGCAGGCATCGATCTTCTTCTGCCAGGATGAAACCTGACTCTGCACTTTTTTTGTTGTAGCTGCACGTGCGGAACCATTTGCAAATGCAGGATAAACACAGCCTGCAATACCATAAGTTCCATTTTTTAAGTATGCACTCTTTAAGAAATAGTACTGTGGATTTGAATAACGGAAGATCTGATATACCTCCTCCATCTGCGATAATGACAGCGAACTGCTGCCTACTATATCAATATAATAGTAAGTTGTCCCACTGATATTGTATTTTGCTGCATCTGCCTGTGTTGTCATATACTTTAAACAAACTTTATTCAAAGCATCCCAGTATGCCTTTTCCTTACTGCTTAACTGATTATAAAAATAATAACTTCCATATTTTTCCCAGGTACTGTTATAATAAGCAGATGATTTTAAAATATTTTCTGCTTCTTCCTCTTCCGCAGTTTCGCCATCCAGTGTGATTTCACCAACTGCTTCAAACGGCAGAAGACCCGTCGGCATTCCTGTAAGTGCAGCCGCCCTGGTTTCCGCCTCCTCAGTTTCTTCGACCTCTTCGGTTTCCAGTATTTCTGTCTCCTCCACCGTCTGCGTTTCCAGTGTTTCTGTTTCCCCGGCCGTCTTAGTCTCCACTTCCTCAGTCTCTGCCGTTTCTGACACTTCAATTTCCGTTGCTTCACTCTGTGTCACTCCGGCTTTCTGCTCCGTCTGACTCGCATTTTCTGTATCTTTGTCCTCTGCGTCAGCCTGCTCCGTCCCAGTTTCGGTTTCAGTTTCCTCACTCTGCACTTCTTTCTGAAGTTCTGTTTCCGTTTCCGGCGTAATCTCCTCCGTCTGCTCTTCTGTAATCTGTGCCGCATAAACAGAACCGGTCTCCGCCGGTGCAAGCACAGTCCCCACAGTGACAAAGACTGCCATAAACACTGCCAATACCTTTTTCTTCATACCTAACCTCCTGCTTATCTTTGACACTATTTCACTTTTTCCATATCCTCACGGTTTGTGTCCGAAACGATATAGTGTGGTCTTTTTTTGACTTCCAGATATGTTTTTGCAATATACTGTCCCATAATTCCCATACAGAATAACTGTATGCCGCCGATCAGCGTAATAATACATACGGTTGATGCCCAGCCATCGACCGGATCACCAAAGATCAGTTTACGGATAATGATAAACACAACTGCGATAAACGAAACAAATGTCATAAACATTCCAAACCAGGATGCCACGGAAAGCGGTGCCTGTGAAAAGTTAATCACACCATCAATCGCATAGCGAAACAGTTTCCAGAAACTCCATTTTGTTTCCCCTGCCACACGGTTAACGTTCTCATATGGAAGCCAGTATGTCTTAAAACCGATCCACCCAAAAATTCCTTTTGAAAAACGGTTGTACTCTCCCATCTCGACGATCGCATCAACCATGCTGCGTTTCATCAGTCGGAAATCTCTCGCACCATCCACAATATCCGCATCTGAAATCTTATTGATCAGACGGTAAAACATTCTTGCAAACCAGCTTCTGATCACCGGCTCTCCTTTTCTTGTTGCACGGCGTGTTGCCACACTGTCATATTCCTGATTCTCCAAAATATCGAGCATCTGCGGCAATAATGCCGGTGGATCCTGCATATCTGCATCCATGACTGCTGCATAATCACCGGTCACATTACAAAATCCGGCATACATTGCAGCTTCCTTGCCAAAATTTCTGGAAAATCCGATATAAGTCACATGATCATCTTCTTTTGCGAACTCTTTCAAAAGCCCCAGTGTACCATCCTTTGATCCATCATTGACAAAATCATCTCATAATCACAGTCCATGGACTGCATCACATTTTTTTGTTTCCCGATAAAAAATCGGTAACGCCTCCTGCTCGTTATAGCATGGAACAATCAATGAAATCTTCATTTGTTTCTCTATTCTCCTTTTCTTCATCCTCATTTGTTTCGTCCAGGTACGCTCGCTGATGATATAGCGCGGCCTTGCCTTGACTTCCATGTAAATTTTTCCAATATATTCGCCCAGCACGCCAAGACAGACAAGCTGTACACCTCCCATAAAACAGATCACACAGACGGTACTTGCCCATCCGGTCACCGTTCTGCCGCAGATCTGTGTAATAACGGCCCATAAAACTCCAACAAAACTTAACACAGACACGCCAATTCCAAGACCTGAAATAAGACGGAGCGGTTTTACACTTAAGCTCGTGATCCCGTCAATCGCCAGATTGACCATCTTTGCGAGCGGATAATGCGATTCCCCTGCGATCCTCTCATGCCTCTCATAAAAAACACTCGTACTCTTGAATCCAACCAGCGGGATCATCCCGCGCAGAAATAAATTTACCTCTTTAAAACCTGCAAATTCCTTTAATACCCTCGCCGATATCAGCCGGTAATCTGCATGATTATAAACGGTTTCCACCCCCATCCGCATTAAGACCTTATAAAAAGCCTGTGCCGTAAATCGCTTAAAGAAGGTATCCGTATCACGGCTGCTTCTGACACCATAGACCACTTCCGCCCCGTCATAGTAAGCATCCACCATCGCTTCCATCGTTGCGATATCATCCTGCCCGTCACAATCGATCGATATCGTAATGTCACTGACATCTTTTGCCTCCATCAGTCCTGCAAGGACTGCATTCTGATGTCCTCTGTTGCGGCTCTGACAGATTCCAATAAAGTGTGGATTCTCCCTGGCAAGTCCTTCTATAATCTCCCATGTTCGGTCCTTACTCCCGTCATTGACAAAAAGGATGCGGCTCTCTTCACTTATCTTTTCTTTTTCGATCAGCAACTGTAATTCCTCTAAAAACAGACCGGAAGTTACCGGTAAAACTTCTTCCTCATTATAACACGGAATTACCATATATAAGACTGCCTTCATTTACTTTCTCCCTTTAATTCTGTTCAATTATGCCCTCAGGCCCTATCAACCCCCTGCCCGATACAACTTTTTATTTCCGGAAAACCCATAATTTACTGATCACATAATTCAATACGATCACAATGATCTGGGCTGCAATTTTTACCACCATGCTTCCAAATCCCAGTTTTGTGATAAACACGAAAAGAATCACTTCCTCAACAACTAACGTTGCAACTCTTCCACCGAAAAAGTTTATCATCTGTACAAAAAATTCTTTCGCGCCATTTGTCTTCCCGTCAAATACCCAGATACGGTTTGTAAAAAAAGCAAATAAAACCGCTAAAATCCATGAAAAAATGTTTGCGACAAGCTCGTTCATTCCCAGTGAAACATTAAAAAAAGGCATATGTGATAACACTTATCACAAATGTCAATCCACCGAAAAACAGATATAAAAGCATTTCCTTATGTTTTTTATAAAACGGTTCAAAGATATTTAAAACCGGCAGATGCATCAGCCGGTCAAAAATATCCGGTTTCCTTGTATCCATAAATTTCTCCGTTCCCTTCTCTTTAACGTATCATAACGTTTCTATTATAGAGCACACGGGTATACTGTCAATGAAGCGGGATTTTTTTGTAAGTTTCCAATTTCCAGAATTTACCAACATATTTTTTCTCCCCCTGTAAATAATAGGATTAGGACATACAGTAATTCTTACTGGTAAATCCTAATAACAAACAACAGATTAATTTACGGAGGTGAAATCCATGAGTGGATCTAACAATTCTGGTTCTAACACCAGCAAAATGGCTGTACCACAGGCAAAAGAGGCTATGAACCGTTTTAAACAGGAAGTAGCAAGCGAGATCGGTGTACCGTTAAAAGAGGGTTACAATGGTGACCTTACTTCTGCACAGGCAGGAAGCATCGGCGGCGAGATGGTCAAAAAAATGATCATGAAACAGGAAGAACAGATGTCAGGGAAGTAAAAAACAACTTCCCGCAAGTAAAAAACAACTTGCCGCAAGACCAAAAACGGCTCCACATCCATGGTGTGATGTGAAGCCGTTTTTTCTTATACAACATACACTTTACTATTTTTTCATTCGCACGGTACACAAGTCCCTGACGGACATGCTCTACTGTCTCATCATCGGTAAAGTAACGCACGATCTCAAACGCAAACGGAATCGCTGTTCCCATACCGCGGCTTGTGATGATATTGCCGTCCACTACAACCTCATCCTCGCTGGTCGTCGCACCGGTTAATTTTTTCCTCAAAACCCGGATGACAGGTTGCATGTTTTCCCTTCTAACAGGCCTGCTGCGCCTAACACACTCGGAGCTGCACAGATCGCAGCAACCAATTTTCCTTCCTCTGCAAACTTGCGGATCACGGCATTGACGGTCTCATTTTCCAGTAAATGCATGGTTCCCGGCATACCGCCCGGAAGCACGATTCCATCCAGGTCTTCATATCCGGTTTCTTCTGCAAGCGCATCTGCTAAAAAAGTAACCCCGTGAGAGCTTGTCACTTCTTTTTTTCCGGTAATTGAGAGCATAACGATCTCCATTTTTGCACGACGCACAACATCAACTACGGTAAGTCCCTCAATTTCCTCACAGCCATCTGCCATGAAAATTCCAATTTTACTCATAAATATTTCCTGCCTTTCTAAAGCTTTTGTTTTCCATTTTTGTACAGATAAAGTATAGCAAACTGATTTTTTGTGGTCAATGACTTACATGTCTTCCAAAACTTCTTTTTTCCTGCCCCTGCAACTGCTATAATAGATGCAGTAGTGCTGTTTTCACGCACCAATTAAAAATTTTTTTAAACCAAAAGGAGTTTCTACACCATGGAAATCGAACGCAAATATCTGGTAAAAACCTTACCTGACCACTTAGAACAGTATGCCTGTAAAGTGATCGAACAGGGCTACTTAAACACTAACCCGGTCGTGCGCATCCGCCGCTCCAATGACGATTACATTCTGACCTACAAGGGAAAAGGCATGATGGTGCGTGAGGAATACAATCTCCCCTTAAATGAAGAAGCATTTCTTCACCTGAAAGAAAAAATCGACGGAAGGCTGATTCAGAAACGCCGCTATCTGATCCCGCTTGCCCCCAAATATACGATCGAATTAGATGTGTTTGAGGGAGATCTCGCACCACTGCTGCTCGCCGAAGTAGAATTTGAAACAGAGGAAGAGGCCAATATCTTCACTCCGCCGGAATGGTTCGGAGAGGATGTCACATTTTCCGGCAAATACCACAACAGCCAGTTAAGTAAACTTCCGTAACCTAAAATGGGTGTGGCAAAACAGCCACACCCATTTTGATTTTTAAATTTTCCCACTGTCTTTCAGCAGTCCATACAGTGTCGGTGTAAAATGAAACTCCTCCATCATATGTTCCACCTCTGTGAGGTAATTTTGTTTTACCGCACGCGGCACGATCTTCTTCTGTACTGCACGGATCAGGATATTCTTTGGCGTATGCGCAAAATCAACAAACTCTAAAAGCTGTGTTTTGTATCCACACACCTCCAGCAGATTCGCACGTATCGCATCTGTCGCAAGCGCGGAAAAACGCTCTTTTATAATGCCATAGCGCGTCAGTAATGAAAACTGCTCCGTCTTTATCTGTCCGTTTAACTCATGCTGACAGCACGGTACGGAAAAAATCATCTTTGCATCCCACTGAACCGCATTATAAAGCGCATAATCCGTCGCCGTATCACAGGCATGCAGGGTCACTACCATGTCTACCGGAAACGGTGTCTGATAGCCGTTGATGTCCCCCAGTTCAAAATGCAGATTGTGATAGCCATATTTCTCCGCCGCAAGATTGCAGTTTTTGATCACGTCCTCTTTCAGATCAAGTCCTACGATCTGCACGTTCATTTTTTTGATCTCCGCAAAATAATAATACAGGATAAAAGTCAGGTAAGACTTTCCGCAGCCGAAATCAATGATATTTAAGTGATCATACGGATAATTCCCGCACTCCGTCCTCGATGATTTCAAGGAAACGGTTGATCTGCCGGAACTTATCGTACATAGTGCGGACTACTTTTCCGTCTGCCGTAAAAACTCCCATATCAACCAGCGGTGGGATCACGGTTCCCTCTTCCAACAGATATTTCTTTTTACGGTTATGGGATTCCTGCACTTTTGCTGCACCCTCTGCCTGCTTTTTGCAGCGGTAAGTCACCTTTCCCTTTTTCGAGATCAAAAGCATATATTCACTGGTTCCATCCCAGGCATTTAACTGTAAAAATTCACTGCCGACACGCCCTGACAGATAATCTAAAAGTCCATCCGGTTCTATCTTTTCATGAAAAACCTGTTTCTGCGTATAAGCGGCTGCCTGGTAACCGGACGATTTTTTTTCAATCTTGATCTTGCGGTATTTTGCAGCTTTGTCAGAGGGTTTGCTGACGATCACCTTGTAAATCTCCTGCTGCGTGATCTGTTGTAATTTTGATTTTAATTCTTCTGAAACCATGTAATCTCCATTTTTGTACACTAATCTTCAACAAATAGCCGTGTGAAAAACAAACTCACAGTCTTATTTTCCACACAGATTATCTGAGACGTGTGCTCTCAAAACGCTGTCTGGTACGGATACACTGTTTGAGCTGCTCATAACGGTCATCGAGATCTCCTTCCGGGATCACAACGTCTAAAACAACTGCCATATTGTTGATCATTTTATCTGTAATGATATCGCGCATAGATGTCAGGATATTATACTTTTCCTCAAAGGAAACCGCATCCAAAAACTCCATAAGTTTCGGTTCTACCTGCTCTTCTGTATCAGATGAAGCACCTTTACTTTCCTGCGCTCCGACATCTCCTGACACAGCTTTGTTGCTCTGTACACTGATATCTCCTGACACGCGCTCATTCTCCCGTACGCTGGTATCTGCATTTCTTCCGTTCTGATTCTGTAGAATCGTCCGCCCTGTACTATGTCCAACACTATATCTTTGTGTCATGTCTGCAGACCGCTCACTGCCAGTCTGTGCTGCCTGCACATCCTCTTTCTTCTCCCGCTCCACCAGCTCAAACCGGTATTTCTGCGTCACCTCCGGATATTTTTCGTGATCCACTTCACTGGTAAACATGGTAAGTGGTCTTGCATACACGCCAAAATCTCCATATAACGCCTGGTAGATCACCAGTTTTTCTCCTGTTTCAGAATGTGTTGCAATTGCTACGATCTGATATAATTTATTTTTAAAATGGCGGTAGATCTCGCCACTTACCGGTATTCTTTCTGCCATACTGTTGCTGTCCTTTCTTTCAACTTATGCCGTATGTACTTCTGTCAATCCCGCAATTTCGTCCGGCAGTTCAAAACGGTTTAACATCTCCACTCCCTCTGCCACAAAATCGCGCTCAAAACTCAGGTTTGCCTGATATCCCATGATCATCAGATCATTGACCTGATCCATCAGGGAACATTCGTCCTCACACTCCCCATGTACCTTTTTCGGCGGCTCCCCTGTTTTTTTCATAAAACTGTTCCCGCAGTTCGTCCGTCTGGTTTTCATTGACGTTCGAATCTGCGCGGTTTAAAATAGTATCTTTTCCGGGATTTGAAACAGGACGCGCTGCCTGCGTGGGCTTTGCCGTATTCGATGCAGCCGTGCCATACTTCTGCTGCAGCCTCTGTTTTAATTCCTGCTGTCTTGCAGATAAATCCCTCTGCATCGCATTTACCGCATCCGCCAGAACATCCGGTCTTCCTGCATGACCACCATAAGAAACCTGTGTCTGTGGTACATTTTTTCTTCCTCCGCCGGGCTGATTCGGCACAGCCGCTTTCTTTTGTTTTCCTTCTTTTTTCTTTTTATCACTGTAAATCCCTGCTGCAATGCCAATAATTATCACAATCAGACCAAACAAATCATCCATAACTCTTCATGCTCCTCTCCTCTTTAACTTTGTAAAAATGTTATATATACAAAGTTCACTATTCGTATTATAATATTTTAATATACGTTTCTCAACAAAATTTTACTCTTTGGAGGATATATGTTACCAAAAAAATTAAAGCGGCTCTCTGACATGCAGTTGATCGCACTTGGTTTTCTTCTGCTTATCTTAGGCGGAACATGTCTTTTGATGCTTCCCTGCTCTTCCCGCACCGGCGAATTTACCCCTTTTATCACAGCACTTTTTACAGCAACAAGTGCCACCTGCGTCACCGGTCTTATTCTGGTCGATACCTATACACACTGGTCCTTCTTTGGACAGCTTGTATTATTACTTTTAATCCAGATCGGCGGTCTTGGCTTTATTACCATCGGAACTGCTGTTTCCCTGGTGCTGCGCAGGAAAATCGGTCTCAAAGAACGCGGCTGGATCAAGGAAAGTTTCAATGTATTAGATATCGGCGGCGTAGTACGGCTGATCAAACGTGTATTAAAGGGAACCGTACTATTTGAAGGAATCGGTGCACTGCTGTTATTTACCCGCTTTTATCCTGAAATGGGTTTTTTTTAACGGACTTTATTACAGCATCTTTCATTCCATATCTGCGTTTTGCAATGCGGGTTTCGACATCATGGGAAAATACAAACCATATTCCTCTTTTACTGCCTATTATGACGATCCAATCGTAAGCTTTACGCTGTCTGCATTAATTCTGATCGGCGGCATCGGATTTATCGTCTGGAGTGATATCATTGACCACAAATGGCACTTTAAAAAATATGCCCTGCAGACAAAAATGGTCTTGAGTTTTTCGGCAGTTCTGGTATTTGGCGGAGCTTTACTGTTTTATTTGCTGGAACGAAATAATCTTTACGCCGATATGAGCACGACAGGCATCATCTGCAGTTCTTTTTTCAGTGTGATTACACCAAGAACTGCCGGTTTTAATACACTTGATATTGGCTCTCTCACAGAGGGTGGCAAACTGCTTACCATTATCCTGATGTTCATCGGAGGCGGTTCCGGTTCCACGGCGGGCGGCGTCAAAATGGCAACCATTTTCGTTCTGCTCCTGCATCTGCGCTCCACGCTCTTAAGAACGACCGGAACAAATATTTTTGGCCGCAGGATCGAAGACGACACGATCACAAAAGCTACAGCCCTGCTGTGTACCTACCTGTTTGCCGGACTTGCCGCAACCCTCGCAATCTGCGGCATGCAGGGTTTTCCGCTCGGAGATACGCTTTTTGAAGTCATATCCGCAATCTGTACTGCCGGAATGACAACCGGACTGACCGGACAGCTTAATTTTATCTCGCGGCTTATCATTATTTTTCTGATGTATATCGGTCGTTTGGGAAGCCTTTCCTTTGCACTTTCCTTTACCGATCACAAAAAAGCTGACACATATCATGCAGCCGGTAGAACGCATCAACATCGGCTGAGAAAGGAATTTACTTATGAAATCAATTTTAATTATCGGACTCGGACGTTTCGGCACCCATTTATGTCAGGATCTTGCCAAACTTGACAATGAGATTATGATCGTTGACAAAGACGAAGCAAGCTTAGAAGACCTTCTTCCCCATTGTGGTCAGCGCCAAGATTGGCGACTGCACCAACGAAAAGTATTAAAAGTCTGGTGTCGGAAACTTTGATTACTGTTTTGTCTGTATTGGTGAAAATTTTCAGAGCAGTCTTGAGATCACAAGCCTGTTAAAAGATCTTGGAGCAAAATATGTTGTCAGCAAGGCCAACCGTGATATCCACGCAAAGTTCCTGCTGCGCAACGGCGCGGACGAAGTTATTTATCCAGACCGTGATATTGCAGAAAAAGTTGCAGTCCGTTTTTCTGCAAATCAGGTCTTTGACTATGTGGAACTCGGAAATAATTTTTCCATTTACGAAATTGCCCCTCTGCCGGAATGGATCGGTCATTCGATCAGGGACGTCAATGTCCGTGTCAAATATAATGCAAATATCATCGGCATCAAAGCTGAAAACGGCATGGAACTGATGCCGAATGCAGAGTATGTGTTCCGTAGAGAAGAACATCTGATGATCATCGGGCATCAGCGGGACATGGAAAAGATTTTAAAGAAATTATAAGTGCATTTCTTTTTCATAAATGTCTGCTGCCTCTTCTAACAGTTTTCGGATTTCAAGATGCTGCGGGCACTGTGCCTCGCACTTTCCGCATTTGATGCAGTCTCCGGCTTTACCGCTTCCGTCGATCTGACAGCGGTAAGACCCCCGCGTCACATCCGTCAATCCAAACTGTACGCCCATGTTGTAGACTCCAAAAATATCCGGGATACGGATCTTTTTCGGACATCCCTCCACACAGTAACGGCAGTTGGTACAAGGAATCGTTGGAAGTTTTTCGAGTTCTTCTACCACCTTTCCAATTGCCTGCTGCTCTTTATCCGTGAGCGGCTGAAAATCTTTCATATAAGCCGTATTGTCCTGTAACTGCTTTAGATCCGACATTCCGCTTAACACCAAAATTACATTTGGCAGTGATGCAGCATACCGGACCGCATAAGATGCATAGGAAGCATTTTCATCCAGCGCACTTAAGATCCTCGCCGGCTCTCCGACCATATTTGCTAACGTACCGCCCTTGACAGGCTCCATCACGATCACAGGTACTCCATGCTTTTCTGCCACCTCATAACATTTGCGTGACTGCACGTTCTCAGACTCCCAGTCATAATAATTGATCTGAAGCTGCACAAACTCCATCTCCGGATGATTTGTCAGAATCTCATCCAACACATCTGCCTTATCGTGGAAAGAAAATCCGATATGCCGGATCTTTCCCTCCGCTTTCATGCTCTGTACAAACTGAAATCCGCCTAAGTTCTCTGCCTCTTGACCCGGTCTTTATTCATGGCATGTAAAAGATAAAAGTCAAAATACTCTACCTGGCATTTTTTTAACTGTTCCTCGAAATACTTTCCGTAGTCAGCGTACTCTTTGACCAGCCATACCGGCATCTTGCTCGCAAGGAGAAAACGATCCCTCGCATACCGTTGTACCAGACAGCGTCCGACTGCTTCCTCGGATCTGCCATTGTGATATGGATATGCGGTGTCAAAGTACTTAAATCCCTGTTCGATGTAGGAATCGACCATCTCGCAGAACGCTGCGTCGTTGATATTTTCTGTGCTGCCGTCGGTTACCGGGAGACGCATGCAGCCGAATCCCAGTTTCTTTGGCATTTCTTTGGTTAACTCGCTCATTTGTGTGTGCCCCTTTCTTTTGGGTTGTTATAATAGGATAATAAAGCCTTGGGCGAAACTCTTTTTCAGGTTGTGGTGGTCGTTGTGTGGCGGGCACCTGTTTAACGAAGGCACGCCGCACAACGACGCTACGTTCTTGAGAGTTTCGCGTTGGCAAACCTTTCTTTTTATTATAGCAACCCAAAGGAAAGCTGTATAGTATTCTTTTTCATGCAGGTACATAGGCGATCGGCACACCGCACCAGCCGGCAACCCCAGCCACCCCACTCCCACAAAAAAAGCAGAGCCACCCATGCCCTGCTTTTTCATTCCCGCACCTTAACTCTGGTACACCTCAATAAAGTTCTTCACAACCTCCACCAGCTTTTCATATCCCATGGAAGTCGTATCCAGACAGAAATCATAGTTTCTCGCATCATACCAGTCCTTCCCGGTATAATATTTATAATAATCCGCACGGTGCTTATCGATCTTTTCGATCTTATTCTCCGCATCCCGCCCGGTGATTCCGTCATGCTCCATTACACGGACGATACAATCTTCCTTCGGTGCAAAGAAAAACAGACGGAGCACATTCGGATCATCCTTTAACACATAATCCGCACATCTTCCGATAATGATACAGGACTCTTCCTCCGCCAGTTCACGGATCACTTTTGCCTGATAATTAAACAGGTTGTCATCCGATACAAAATCTGCGCTCTCCGGCGGAATCACACCGCCCTTATACGGATTTTTGCGTGCAATACGAAACAAAGGTGATTTCTTTAATTTTTCATCGGTCTGTCCGAAAAGCGCCTCATTGATGCCGCTGTCATCGGATGCCATTCTTAAAATCTCTCTGTCGTAGCAATTAATTCCAAGTTCTTCTGCGAGCAGCTTACCCAGCGTACGTCCGCCGCTGCCGTAACTTCTTGCGATTGTAATCACTGTTTTTTTCATTGCTGCATCCCCCTATTCTCCAAGATATGCTTTCTTGATCGATTCGTTATTCATCATTTCCTTTGCATCACCGGAGAGAACGATATTGCCGGTCTCCAGTACATATGCACGGTCAGCAATGGATAACGCTTTCTTTGCATTCTGCTCTACTAAAAGAACCGTTGTTCCGCCGGCAGAAATATCACGGATAATGTGGAAAATCTCCTCCACGAGGATCGGAGAAAGTCCCATGGACGGCTCATCCATCAGGATGATTTTCGGCTTTGACATCAGCGCACGACCCATGGCAAGCATCTGCTGCTCACCACCGCTTAAGGTTCCTGCAAGCTGGTTTTTACGCTCTTCCAGTCGTGGGAAACTCTCATATACTTTCGCTAAAGTCTCTGCGATCTCCTGTTTATCTTTTCTGGTGTATGCACCCAGTTTTAAGTTCTCATATACGGATAACTCTGCAAATACACGACGTCCCTCCGGCACATGCGCCATTCCCATGGATACGATCTTGTGTCCCGGAATCTTTGAGATATCACATCCCTCAAAAATGATCTCACCTGCTGCCGGGCTTAACATACCTGTAATCGTCTGTAATGTTGTTGTCTTTCCGGCGCCGTTTGCACCGATCAGCGCAATGACTTCTCCCTCATTGACCTCAAAGGAGATTCCCTTGATTGCCTGGATCACGCCATAGTATACTTCCAGATTCTTTACTTCAAGCATTGCCATAACTTAAAACCTCCTTTCCTATTCTCCTAAGTATGCCTTGATAACCTGTGGATCATTCAGGACTTCTGTCGTTTTACCCTCTGCTAAAACCTGTCCGAAGTTTAACACGGTAAGTTTCTCACAGATACCGGATACCAGTTTCATATCATGCTCGATCAGAAGCACTGTCATGTCAAACTCATCTCTCACAAAATGAATTGTCTCCATCAGCTCTTTTGTCTCGTTCGGGTTCATACCGGCAGCCGGCTCATCTAAGAGCAGAAGCTTTGGATTTGTCGCAAGTGCTCTCGCGATCTCAAGTTTTCTCTGTTTACCATAAGGAAGGTTGGATGCAAGAAAATCTGCTTCCTTCTCAAGGTCAAAGACTTTTAAAAGTTCCATTGCCTTCTCATTCATCTCTTTTTCTGCCTTATGGTACTTCGGCAGACGCAAAATTCCGGTCAGTGTGGAATAAGTGATCTGATTGTGCAGACCGATTTTTACATTATCAAGTACGGACTGGTCTTTAAACAGACGGATATTCTGGAATGTCCGGGCGATACCTGCTTTGTTGATATCGATCGTCTTTTCCCCTGTGATATCCACTCCGTCTAATGTAATAGATCCATCATTCGGTGTATACACACCGGTGAGCATATTAAATATGGTTGTTTTTCCGGCACCATTCGGTCCGATCAGTCCATATAACTGTCCTTTTTCAATCGAAATATGAAATCCGTCTACTGCACGCAGACCGCCAAAGGAGATACCAAGATTTTTTACTTCCAATAAACTCATGTTACTGTACTCCTTTCTTTGTGTTCTTTTTCAGTTTTGCAGCTACACGCTGTCTGAACTCAATACATTTCGGTGCCCAGTTAAAGAGCATCATTGCGATCAGTACGATGGAATAAATCAGCATACGATAATCGGAGAGTCCACGCAGTACCTCCGGCAGCAATGTCAGGATCACAGCCGCAATGATCGAACCGCGGAAGCTTCCCATACCGCCTAATACAACAAATACAAGGATCATGATCGACATGTTGTAACCAAAGTTTGCAGGTGTCGCTGTAACAGTAGACAGATTGTGCGCATATAAAACACCGCCTGCTCCCGCGATCGCTGCAGAGATCGTAAATGCCATCAATTTAAATTTTGTAATGTTAATACCAACCGATTCAGCTGCAATACGGTTATCACGGATCGCCATGATGGCACGTCCGCTTCTGGAATTTACCAGATGATATACAATGAAAAGACAGATCAGAATCATAATTACGCCGGCGGTAAAGCTGGATAAGTGCGGAATCTTTGCAATTCCTTTTGCACCATTGATCAGCCACTCTCCCTCATCAGAAAGTTTGATTGCATTTCCGTTTGAAATTGCAAAATGAAAACCGTCCGTATCTTTTGCAATGTAAAGCACATTGATCACGTTTTTGATAATCTCACCAAACGCCAGTGTTACAATGGCAAGATAGTCACCTCTTAAACGCAGTACCGGTATACCGATCAGAAATCCGAAAAACGCTGCTGCCGCTGTTCCGATGATCAAAACGGTGATGAATAAAATGATCTGGTTTGGGATCACATTCTGTAAAAGTTTTGTTGCAAATGCACTTGAAAAAGCACCGACACACATAAATCCTGCATGTCCGATACTGAGTTCCCCTAAATAACCCACGCACAGATTTAATCCGATCGCAACAATGGAATAAGTGCACATCGGCACTAAAAGTCCCTGCATCAGGGAGGACAACACTCCGGCTGCAATCAGTATCTGGACGATGAGATAGGCCACAATTACCATCGCAAAGGTAATCAGATGGTCTAATGTACTTTTTTTCATTGATTTTACATTTAATTTTGACATATCATTACTCCAATCTGACCTATACTTTTTCGTGGTATCTGTTTCCAAGAATACCGGTCGGTTTACAAGCAGTACAATGATCAGCACTGCAAACACGATTGCATCTGACAACTGGGACGAAATATAAGCACGTCCTAAGATCTCAATGATACCAAGCAGGATACCACCAATCAGTGCTCCCGGAATAGAACCGATTCC
>ENA-OQHF01000491-OQHF01000491.1-human-gut-metagenome-genome-assembly--contig:-NODE-491-length-24148-cov-2.997461_pt1 | contig 24148 bp, 19 predicted proteins | sample MGYA00242559_ERZ504709 | MGnify/ENA primary metagenome ERZ504709 (study PRJEB26092, sample SAMD00036203) | human gut metagenome | host: Homo sapiens | study: EMG produced TPA metagenomics assembly of... | reverse complement strand
GTCGGAATCAGCTTCCTGCTGGCCGTTGAACTCGACCGGCTTGACCGGGGTCGTCATCTTGATGCGCACGAATGGTTCGGTCACGGCGGACAGACCCTCCTTCAGGTAGGACGGGTTGAATGCCACGGTGATGTCGTCGCCATCCATGTCGATGTCCAGTGTTTCGTTGGCCTGGGCCTCGTCGACCGATCCGGCGGACAGCGCCACTTCCTGACCGGTGAAGGTCATGCGAATCGGAGCATTGCGTTCGGCGACCAAAGCCACACGGCTGATGGCGTCGAGCAGATCCTGCTTGTTGACTACGGCCTGAATCGGGTATTCGTCGGCGAACAGGCGGTCGACCGCCGGGAATTCACCGTCGATGAGCTGGGAGGTGGAGACGCGGCCGGCGTTTTCGAAGCCGAGCAGCGTCGGGCTATCGGCATCGAAATCAAGGCGGATGTTCTGGTGCTCGTCAAGAGCACGGGACACATCCTTGAGCAGGGAGCCGCGAACCAGCGTGGTGGTGTCGACGTCCGGGTTCTGCGGAGTCCAAGTGAAGGTGGCGCGGGCCAAACGGAAGCGATCGGTGGAGGTCATGACGACCTTGTCGCCTTGGAATTGCATGCGAACGCCGGTCAGTACCGGGCGGTTTTCTTCGCGGGAGACGGCAACGCACGCCTGGTTCACGGCCTGAACGAAAGTCGGGGCATCGACTTGGCCGAGCATGGCCGGTACCACGGGCAGATCCGGGTACTCGGTGTCGGGCATGAGCTGCAAGGTGAACTTCGACTTGCCGGACGTGATGGTCAGCGTGGAGCCGTCGGTGACCAGGTACGTTTTCTCCGAACGCAGCGATTTGGTGATATCGGCCAGCAGCTTGCCCTGAACCAGTACGGAACCGGCTTCGTCAACGCCGGCTTCGATGTGGTGGCGAGCGGAAATCTCGTAGTTGAAGGCGGAGAATTGCAGCGTTCCGTCAATGGCTTCCAGCTTGACGCCAGCGAGAATCGGGTTGGAGGGACGTGCGTCGATGACTCGGGAGGTCCAGGCTACGGCGTCGGCCAGGGCTGCGGTATCGATTTCGACTTTCATGTGTGATTGTTCCCTTCGTCGGATTGGCTGAGGAATATTCTAGCCGTTAGGTGGCGAACTTACGTACGCTGGATGACCGGCTGTTACTATGGCGATGATGCTTTTCACGTAACTGAGTAAGTAATCGCCATAATAAGGCCGGTGGATAGTGTGGATAAGTAGGGCTGAGCCCTACAACTGCAACGGTTCATAAGTCCCTGAAAATTGTGGACAAATTCTGCATGGCTTGTGGATAAGTGGGCGAGTTTTCCACAGCCAGTTCGTCGAATTTGAGTTTTCCACATCGAGGTCGCGGTTATGCACGAGTTTTCCACAACAAAATAGTGGGTAATCCACGAGTTATCCGCCGAGTTTACCCACATCTGTGCACAACTATGTGGATAACTTTTTTGGTTTTCGCACTTTCGCACGGCGTGTTGAAGACTGTTTTTTCGTCGAGGAGAATCGATTCTGGAGACCGTTTTCGGCACTTTTCCGTCTCGCTCGCCCAAACCCGCAAAATCGGTCCTCAGAATCGATTCTCTCGTTTCATGGTTTTTTTGCGTGTTCCCCTTCGAAACTCCCCTCAGTCGTCTGCGCCGACAGATCCCCTCACAAAGGGGAGCCATGAGGAATCTAATGTCTCGAATCCGTTGCCTCGACGTATCCACCAGAATCCGCCTGAGCAACCAAAAACGGCACTTTTCGGAAAGTCAGTCCAAAAAGTGCCGTTTTTCGTCTCTCAGAAGCGTTGTGTCAGTTGGTGTTGCTTTGCTTGAGGCGAACCGTGAGCTCCATAACGTAGTTATAGATCTCCTGTTTTTGCTGCATTCGGTCACTGATTCGAGTGCAGGCATGCATTACTGTGGTGTGATCGCGTCCGCCAAAGACCTGGCCAATATCCATCAGGCTCATACTGGTCATTTCGCGAGCCAGATACATGGCGATCTGACGAGGAACAGCCACGTTTTTGGTTCGTGATTTACCGACAAGATCCTCAAACGTCAGGTGGAAGTACTTCGCCACCTGACTGATGATGTCCGTGGGCTTGATTTCCACATCGGTGGTGAAGAAGTCCTGCAACGTCTGCTCGGCCAAGGCGCGGGTCACCGGCTGATTACTCAGCGAGGCCACGGCCGTAACACGGGTTAGCGCGCCTTCGAGTTCACGAATGTTCTCGGTGAAGCGTTCGGCGATGAGGTCCAACACATCGCTGGGGATTTTCGAGCCGTTCATCGAGGCGATCATGCGAAGAATGGCGATTCGGGTCTCCAGATCCGGCGGCTTGACGTCTACGGTCAGGCCGGATTCGAAGCGCGAGATGAGTCGAGCCTCGAAACCCTTCAAATTCTTGGGCGCTACATCGGAAGCAATGACAATACGCTTATTTGCCTGATGCAGTGCATTGAACGTATGGAAGAACTGATCCAAGGTGGCTTCCTTGCCGCCGAGGAACTGGATATCGTCAATAAGCAACACATCAACCTGTCGGTATCGACGGTTGAATTCAGCAATCTGCCCCTGGCTTTGGTTCGGGTTTTGCAGCGCGTCAATGAATTCGTTCGTGAATTCCTCAGACGTGACGTATCGAACCTTCAGCCCGGGATCCTTGACCAGTGCATAGTTGCCGATGGCGTTCAGCAAGTGGGTTTTGCCCAGGCCCGATCCGCCATAGATACACAACGGGTTGAAATCCTGCCCGGAACCTTCGGCCACGGCCAGTGCGACCGTACGGGCAAAACGGTTGGAATCGCCGGGCACGAAGGAATCAAACGTGAAGTTCTTATTGAGATGAGTCTCGGGATCGCGATTCATCTTCTGCTGACCGACCGGGAACTGCGGCTCGGTGGCGGGCATCGGTTCCCGCGGTGCGGCTGCCGGCTTTGCACCATAGGATTCTTTACCGAATTCGGCGACAGTCGGAGAAATTTCCGAAGGATATGGCTGCGCCGGCTTTGCCTCCGAAAGCGGTTCGGGCTCGGTTTTCGGCACGACCTTGAACGCGGGAAACATATTTTCGCCGGTTACCGTACGCAATGCCTGAAGCAGGGAATCGTTCAAATCACCCTGAATGGCTTGAAGCGTGTCGTTGTTGTCCACACACAGCACGATGGTCGAACCGAAGACGCCTTCAGGAACAACGCCTTCCAACCAGCCTTTTTCTCGTGGGCTGAGCGAAGCGCTGTGTTTGAGCACCGTCAGCGTGTCTGACCAGATGTGGGCGGCCTCGATTACGGGGTCGCCGGAAGCGTTAACCATGGTGGCCCCTTCTGTCGCTGTGGCGAAATACGTACAACAGATAATATTTACTCTGGTTTAGACAAGTTATCCACCGTGTCGCGTGTTGAAATAACTGGATTGTGAATAACAAACATGTAATTTGTGGATAACTTTTGGCCGTGAATGGTTGGTATTCCGCCGATTATAAGAGATTTGGGGCGTGTCTCGCAACGTGTCGAAATGTGAAAATACTCCGTCCGTTTTGACTTGAGGGTAGGGGTGAGAGTACTTTGGTATAGCTTGACTCACGTGAGGGCAGCGCGAAGCGTTGCCGAATAGACCTAGGAGCAATGGATTATGAAGAGGACGTTCCAGCCGAACAACCGTCGTCGCCACATGAAGCACGGCTTCCGCCTGCGCATGCGCACCCGTTCTGGCCGTGCGGTGATCAACCGTCGCCGTGCCAAGGGCCGCAAGACCCTCTCCGCCTGATCATTCCGATCAGTGCCACAGGCATAGTCGAGGTGGAGAGGCTTCAAAGCCATCGTGATTTCGTCACCGTGCTGAAACGCCGGCGCAAAGCAGGTGGCAAGGATATCGTCGTGCACTATTTGGTGCCCGACGACCATCATGATGATGACGACCGGACGGTGCATCGCCGTTTGGGATTAGCTGTCTCCAAATCGGTAGGACATGCGGTCACCCGTAATACGGTGAAGCGTAGGTTTCGTGTATTGGCCAGAGCCCATGAGGATCTGCTGCCCGCGCATTGCGATATCGTTTTGCGCGCCAAGCCCAGTGCAGCGACCGCATCGTTCGCTTCGCTAGATCAGCAGATCGCGAAGGCTTTTGCCACGGTGGCGCATAAGGTGGCTGAGGCATGACAGCTTCTTTCAAGGCGGTGATGATTGGTGGGGTGCGCTGGTATCAACAGCACATCTCGGCAAACACACCGCCTTGTTGCAAGTATTATCCAACGTGCTCGAATTATGCCATTGAGGCATTGGAACGGTATGGCGCGTTCAAAGGGGGAGTGCTCGCCGTGCTGAGATTACTGCGTTGCCGGCCGTGGAGTCGTGGGGGAATCGACGATGTTCCACAACGGTATTCCGTTTTTTACAGGTTTTCGTGGTCGAAGGCTCATGAAGAGCCTCGACTGACACCATTGGCCACAACCCAAAGAGAGGCCCAACGATGAACTCAAATGAATTTCTGCTTGATAGCGGGTTTTGGGGATTTCTATATAAAATCCTGACTCCCGTTGAGTGGTTGCAGACCTGGATCATGAAGATCGTGCATGACTTCTTCGTGATGCTGGGCGTGAGCCCGATTGGTGTCTCATGGGTGCTTGCCATTATCATCCTGGTGCTGGTGGTGCAGGCTTGTATCTTCCCGCTGTTCTACAAGCAGATGAAGTCGATGCGCAAGATGCAGGCATTGGCGCCGAAGATGCAGCGTATTCAGAACAAGTACAAAGGCAAGACGGATCAGGCTTCCAGGGAGGCCATGAGCCGTGAAACCATGAAACTGTATCAAGACAATGACGTCAATCCGGCTGGCTCCTGCTTGCCTATGCTCATTCAGGGCCCGGTGTTCATGTCCATGTTCTATACGCTGTCGGCCATTCCATACATTGCCAACGGTAAACGCGATGCGTTGGGCGCGTTCGACGTAGCAACCGCCAAGCAATTCACCCAAACCGATGTGTTCGGCATTGTCAGCGTGACCGATAACTTCACCAGTGCTGCCGCTAGTGGCAAGGCGGTCATCGGTATCTTCGTGTTCCTGATGTGTTTCTGCCTGTGGTTTATGCAGTACTTCAGCATGAAGCGCAACATGGCAGCTGCTTCGATGAACAAGCAGACCGAGACCATGCAGAAGGCTATGCTGTGGCTCTTCCCGGTGATGTACATCTTCTCCGGTGTCGCCATGCCGTTCGCCGTGCTGGTCTACTGGCTGACCAACAACGTGTGCAACCTCTGCCGCACATTGTGGCAGGTGTACGCATTCCCGACCCCTGGCTCTCCGGCTGCGGCGGACAAGGAGAAGCGCGATCATCGTAATGAGAATGCTCGCCGCGCAAAGGCCGGCCTGCCCTCTCTGGAAGAAGAAGCATTGGCCAAGGCCAAGGAAGAGGCCGAGCGTAAGGCCACTCAGGGCTATCAGCGTCAACAGCCCGTGCGTAAGCGCAAAAAGAAGTGACGACTATGTCGGTGCGAGTTCGATGTTTCACGTGAAACATTCAACACGCACCGACATTACTTTCTCTGTTCGGGGAGCAGGGCTTAGACTTGGAATTCAAACACGACATGAAGGAGTAGCGTATGGCACAGGATGACGTGAAGTCGATCGACCAGCTCAACGAAGAGGCTGACATCGCCGCGGATTACCTTGAAGGCCTACTGGATATCGCCGACTATGAGGGCGACATTGAGATGGGCGTGCGTAATGACCGCCCCACCGTGCAAATCGTTGCTGATGACGATACTGACATCAAACATCTTATTGGCCGTAATGGTGAAGTCGTTGATGCTCTGCAGCAATTGACTCGTCTGGCTGTACAGCAGAAGACCGGCGAGCGTTCTCATCTGATTGTGGATGTCGACGGTTTCCTGAAGCGCAAGCGTCAGCACCTCCGTGATATCGCCTTGGATGCCATTGACGCAGTGAAGGATTCCGGCGAGCCGTATGACTTGAAGCCGATGAATTCCTTCGAACGTAAAGTCGTTCACGATGTGGTTCGGGAAGAGGGGCTGAAGTCTCGCTCGCACGGTGAGGAGCCTCATCGTTACGTGACGGTGTATCTCAAGAATAGAGTCGAGGATACCGCCGAAGACGACGAGCTTGATCAGGAGTAATTGCTCGGCGAGTTTTTTTGAGATGACAGGGACGTTCGACGGATGTCGTCTTTGAACAAACTAAAGTGACCGCATGGAGAATGGCGTCGTAATGAGCGGCGCCATTCTCCATGTTGATTGTTTCACGTGAAACATGGTGAGGGAGATGGCTATGACGGATCAGCTGCAGGGGTCACCTGTACTTGCTGAGGTCTTGGGCGATGCGTTGCCGAAGTTGGAGCGTTTCCATGCCAAGATTGCCGAAGAGGGTGAACCTCGTGGATTAATCGGCCCCCGTGACGTCGATATCATTTGGGAACGGCATATTCTGAATTCCGCTGCGATTGTGCCGTACGTTCGGAATGTGACGAATGGTATTCGCTTCAAAACAGTTGCCGACGTCGGCAGTGGTGGTGGTTTTCCTGGATTGGTGGCTGCCGCGTGTTTGCCTGATCATGACTTCACGCTGATTGAACCGATGGAGCGGCGAATCGAATGGTTGCATGAATGTGTTGACCTGATGCAACTGCAGAACGTTGAGATTATCCGTGGACGCTCCGATGCCGTCATCCAGCAGGTACGGAAGCGGGAAATTCATCCGTTCGCTGTTGTCACGTGTCGTGCGGTTGCTCCTATGACCAAACTCTCTGGCTGGACGTTGCCGTTGCTGAAACCGTCAGGACAGTTGATCGCACTGAAGGGACGGTCTGCTCAGGCTGAAATCGACAAGGCTGGCAAGGAGATTGCAAAATTCGGTGGTCGTCGTCCACGCGTCGTTGAGGCGGCTGTCGGACCGGATCTTGAGCCTACCCACGTGGTGATTGTGGATAAGCGATGAGTGGAGTACTGATTGAGTTATCCACATTTCCATATGTGCGTAAAAGTTATCCACATTTTTACGGGACGATGTGCAGAATGATGAAAACACTGATTTTTCAATGTTTTTCGTCTGCGAATACATAATCTAACACTCAACGTCATTCACACTTATCCACACTTATCCACATTGCATATCGCAATTGTGGATAACGAGCATCATGTCCATACGAATGAGAACACTGGAACTTACGTCTGTGCAAGGAGGAGCGATGGCCACCAAGGATCATCAGTCGGAACCTATAGAATCGGCTTCCGAAACGCTTCAGCGAATATTCGATGGTCACGGTTCAGTGCTTGGTAGCCAAATGGCTGATGAAAGCTCACGCTACGTATGTACTCAAGAAAACCGATTTCCCAAAGCCTCAACGGACTCGTCGTATCGCCGTGGCCAACCAGAAGGGGGGAGTGGGTAAAACCACATCCACGGTAACACCGCTGCGGCGCTGGCGAACAAGGGCGCGCAGGTGTTGGTCATCGATATGGACCCGCAGGGCAATGCCTCTACGGCGTTGGGTGTATCTCATGCATCGGGAGAGCCCTCGGTCTATGACGTTATCGAGGGGCGTTCCGATCTGGGTGATGTTATCACGGTCTGTCCTGATTTTCCCACACTTGATGTTGTGCCTGCATCAATCGATCTCAGCGGTGCTGAGTTGGAAGTGGCTGATCTGCCCAACCGAAACACATTGTTGAAGGAGGCCTTGGACCTCTACCTGCGTCAATCAGATAAACACTATGATTACGTGTTCATTGATTGCCCGCCCAGCTTGGGCCTCTTGGTCATCAACGCCATGTGTGCAGTGACCGAGATGCTGATTCCTATCCAGGCTGAGTATTACGCATTGGAGGGTCTTGGCCAGCTGATTAACACGATTGGTTTGGTGCAAGAGCATTTCAATCCCGTACTGCTGGTGTCCACCATGCTCGTCACGATGTTCGATCGCCGAACGTTATTGAGCCGTGAAGTATATAACGAGGTTAAGGGACATTATCCCAGCATTGTGCTGAATACCACCATCCCGCGTTCAGTCAAGATCTCCGAAGCGCCGAGTTTCTCCCAATCGGTGATTGCCTATGATCCTCGTGGCATAGGTGCCATATCGTATGGTGAAGCAGCTTTGGAAATCGCACAGCGTTCGCAACAAGTCCTTGACACCATTGATGCGAGGAGGAACAAGTAATGGCATCAAAATCACGACTTGGTAAGGGCCTTGGCGCTTTGTTCCCCACATTGCCAGGGGAGGAGCCGGTGGCGGAGCAGCCCGCAATGATTGCGGAGGATTCGTCTACTCCGGAGGCCACTGCTGACATAACCCCCGCCAAGAAGGCTACTGCCCAGCAGGAATCAAAACCTGCCGTGCCTCAGACGATATCGTCCAGCAAGGCAGTCAAGAAAGCCGCCGGTAAACGCGCATCCATGCCCGCATTGGACACCATTACTCATCCTAGCGACCTGTTTTTCGGTACGGAGAAACCTCAAACCGGTAAGGTCGCCGCACCTCAGCAGGGCGGCAAGCCGTCTGCGTCTCAGACGGCACATCGTACATCCGTCACCGTCAAAGATGTTTCACGTGAAACATCTCAGACTGCATCGGCGGCAAAGACCGCTGACACAGATAAGAAGGACGAGCTCAAGCCGGTAGCCGGTGGTTATCTGGCTGAACTCAAACTGTCTGATATCGGGCCCAATGCACATCAGCCTCGTACCATCTTCGACGAGGATGAGTTGAATGAGCTGTCTGCTTCCATTAAGGAAGTTGGTGTGCTGCAACCGATAGTCGTGCGCAAGCGTCCGGCAAGCCAGATTGCTGCGGCCAAAGCCGCCAAGCACGACGAGACGGAATCCAGCACGAATCCGTTTGCCGGTCATTTGGACAGCCCGTATGAGCTCATTATGGGTGAACGCCGTTGGCGTGCTTCTCAGTTGGCTGGGTTGGAGACGATTCCCGCCATCGTCAAAACCACTGCGGATGATGATATGCTCCGCGATGCATTGCTGGAAAACTTGCACCGTGTGGCCTTGAATCCGCTGGAAGAGGCGGCTGCCTACCAGCAGATGATTGAAGAGTTCGGGTTGACACAAGTACAACTGTCCAAGTCGGTGTCCAAGTCTCGCCCGCAAATCGCCAATACCTTGCGACTGCTGAACCTGCCGGCTTCTGTGCAAAAGAGAGTGGCTGCCGGTGTGCTATCGTCCGGTCATGCGCGTGCGCTATTGGGCCTGAGCGATCCGGAGGAAATGGACAAGCTGGCTTCTCGTATTATTGCGGAAGGTCTTTCTGTACGCAGCACCGAAGAAATCGTCGCCATGAAGATTGCGTCGGGGGAGCAGCCGAAGAAGCCTAAGACGTCTAAGACCAATCCTTGGGTTGGTTCCGCCATCCAGCAGAGTTTGGAAAATCATTTCGATACCAAGGTGTCGATTAAGGGCAGCACCAAGCATGGTCGCATCGAAATCGTCTTTTCGTCACCAGAGGATATGGATCGCATCCTGCAGCTGCTGGTGCCGAGCCAAGGCGATGCCGATTCCAAATGGGTGTAACACGATAAGAACATTCGTGTTGTCGCCGGCATTATTGCTGTGCAGTGCGTTGTATGCGCAAGACGTTATAGCCTCTGCGTGATTCCTGGCAGGGGCGTATGCCCGCGCTGTAGCCCCTGTCGCAATAGAAAACCCCTCAGGCTGGAGGGACAATCACACATCGTGATTCGTCCTGTCGGCCTGAGGGGCCTTTCTATGCCTTTGACCGATACGTACTATCCAAGGGCGGCATGCTGTAACACTGACCTAGCGTTGCTCCTATGTCACAGGCAGCAGCCAGAACAGCAAGCCACCATCAGTCCGCCACCATCAGTCCGTAAGATAGGCCTGCGTATCCAGCGCTGCACGGCAGCCCATGCCCGCTGCGCTGATCGCTTGACGATAAGTACGATCCACGCAATCGCCTGCAGCAAAGATGCCTGGCGCACTGGTCACCGTGCTGGCACCCTGCACCACGACATATCCATCATCGTCACGGTCCACAACACCGGCCGCAAAATCAGTGGCTGGCGTATGACCGATAGCCACGAATACGGCGTTGGTGTCCAGCGTGCTTTCTTCTCCGGTCACCACATTACGTACGGCGATGCTGCTGACACTGGCCGGTGCTACAGCCGGTCGTTTGAGCGTCAAGCCAGGAATGGCAATAGGTGCACCGGTGTTCTGTGTGGGGGAGGAGGTGCCGGTAATGGAGGTCACCACTGTGTTGGTCATCAGAGTGATGGTCGGATTGGCTTTGGCTCGGTCCACCATGATCTGCGAGGCGCGGAAGCTATCGCGTCGGTGAATCAAGGTGACCGAAGAACCGAACCGGGTCAGGAATAATGCCTCTTCAAAAGCCGAATCGCCACCGCCTACGACCACGATAGGCTTGTTCCTGAAGAAGAAGCCATCGCAGGTGGCGCAGTACGAGACGCCATGTCCGGACAGCTCCTGTTCGCCGGGCACCCCAAGCTTACGGAATGACGACCCTGTGGCGATGATAAGCGACGATGCCTCCAATTGGGAGTCATCGGAGAGTGTTACACGATAGGTCGGCTTGACCGAATCACTCTCACACGCCTCGATGGAAGAGACATCGTCTGCGATATAGGTTGTACCGAAGCGCTTGGCCTGTTCCTTCATGCGATCCATAAGATCCGGGCCAAGAATACCTTCCGGGAATCCGGGGAAGTTCTCCACCTCAGTGGTGTTGACCAACTGTCCACCTGGCGACAACGCACCAGTGACCATAACAGGATTGAGACCTGCGCGGCCAAGATAGATGGCGGCCGTGTAGCCAGCGGGACCAGAACCGATAATGATGACGTTATGTTTCACGTGAAACATTGTCACACCCCCATACGATATTCCGTGTCATTCAGCCAGATGCGAAGAAGGGGCGGTACCGTCGAATGTATGCGAACGGTACCGCCCCTTCTTGGGTCAGTTATCGGCATAGATGCCGATTAGAAGACCTCCACCTTTTCGATGTACAGCTGGTTCTGCGGCAGGCTATCCGATGGCACCCACAGCAGCAGATCCTGCGTCTTGACGGCTTTGGTGAACTTCACCTCAGTAGTGCCACCTTCAGCAAAGGTGAATTCGGCCACCTGCTTGCCTTGAGTGGGGTCCCCAGTGGTATTTGCGCGAATATAGCCCTTACCACCGGATGTGCGGATGGTGATAACCATGCGGTACGCATCCTGCGGCTGGTCAAGGTGCATGTAGTATGCGTACCCGGATTGGCCGCCAGGATTCGACAGGAAGTTGGCGCTGGAAATCGTAAACGCCGTGTTGTTCTCATGGCTCGGTTGCGGAACAGCACTGGAATCCTTATCGCCGGACTTCTTGGCCTTGGTCTTCTTGGACGACGAATCAGCAGTCTCGGACTTCTTGGACTTGTCTGATGCCGAGTCCTTGGATTCGCTCTGAGTGGCATCACTCGATTTTGAAGAATCGTCAGTGGTGCCACCGTTCGTCGCGTTCTCGCTGCCACCAAATGGCACAGCGTCAGCATTGATATCAGGCCAGTCACCTTCACTGGAGTTGCTGGAAGCATCGGCAGGATTGTCTCCGGAGGATCGGAACGCATGCACTGCCCAAACAGCCGCTGCCACTACCAATATCAGAGCCACAATGATGGCAACGACCTTGGTCGACAGTTTGCCGAACAGATGTTCATCGGGCAGCTTGCTGTCAACCTCGTCATCCGGCACATCCTTCGGTGTGAAGCTCGGAGGAATGGCGCTTACTTCGGCAATGCGGGCCTGCTCCTCTTCCAAGGCACGCAGCGATTCCTCACCAGGAGCCACAGCACGGCCGCTGGCGTCGAACACGGGAATACGACTGGTTGTCTCTCCCACGGTGGCATCGGGAATACCGCCGGTAACAATAGGCACTGTCAACCGAGTATTATCACCCGGACCGCCGATGGGGGCCGGATTCATTTCGCTGTACCAGTCACCGGTGCCTTCACCGGAAAGATTTTCGTGCTCCCAGGCGTCAGAAAGGTTGAAGTCAAACAGACGGCGGGCATCAGACTGAGACTGGTTACCGTCAGCAGTACTGGACCCATCAGGCAGAGGAACCGGTGACATCGCGTGCGGAGCGGGGACGGCGGCCGTCTGAACCGGCAGGGAAGGGGTAATAGACAATTCCGGAAGACTGCTGCTGTTAATCAACGTGCTGGGAATAGGCACGATATCAGTCTCGTTGGCAGGCTTCAGTATCGCCTTGGTAATCGAGCAATCGCTTTCCACGCTCGGCAAAGCAATATCAGCATCGCTCAGTTCAGAGAGCGGCTTCCAATTACCCAACAAGGCGTCGAGTTCTACAAGGGCAGCCATTGGCAACGTATGATCGTCGGGCTCGCTCAAGGCCAATCCACGCTTGCAAATCACGCGGAATTCGCCAGGGGTGTCTTGCGGCAAGGCGCGCAGATTGAATGTGGGTGTCGCTTGGCTTGGCGTGCGTGTCAGCAGGGCATAGAGTAATGCCGCAAGCTGGCGAATCGCATACCGTTCAGGACCGTCCGTACGCAGATCGGTAGCGGACGTATCGGCCAGCATCGTGGCACATGGTGCATCGGCAATTTGCACACCGGAGGTAGTCACTCGAACGGTGTCGGTTGTGATGACGATGCCGCTGGGAGTATCCGCAATGACCTCGCGCAGCACGTCGGCGCATTCTCCGATAATCGACCGGATGGCGCTGTAGCTGAGCGGCTTGGCGGTATCCACCATGTAGTCAGTCAGGCATTGGCCGCTATCCACCGGCATGACAATGAGAAGTACGTCGGATTCCATACGGTATTTCAGTACGGGAATCACACGATCAGGGCGAGTGGCGGCCATGCGACCAGCGAGCTCATCGATTGCGGCGAAAGCGCTGCGATTGGTAATGATGAACAGCTGGCAATCCTTTGCCAGCACACGGTCGTTGGCTTTCCATGCCTGAATGCCAGGCTCCTCACGCAACGATGACACCAAGGTGTATCGGTTGAGAATCGTGTCTCCGAGTTGCGGTTTCATAGTGCGTTCGGCTCCGTGTGATTGGTGTTCGAGATTGGTCTTAGATATTCTACGTGCGGGGCTATCCTTGACGGGCTCCGTCTCAGGATTGATTTACGTAGCGTCGACTTTTTTCCGGCTGGGCTGTCACAGCAACGTCCTCACTGGCCGGAGTCTTGTGTAGACGGGCCAGTATCGAGTGATAGGCGCTGATGAGTTCCGGGGTGTGTACCACCCACAACACAGCCACATATACTACGGCCAGCACAATGGTGAGCACCACGCAGATGGCCAGCGCAGACCACCAGCTCATGTGCCCGCCTACTGGTCGAATATCCGCGCCGAACAGTGCGACTACCGGTCGTTTGATCAGCCAGACCACAACTCCGGAAGCCAGTGCCGCCACAATGGCCTTGGCATATGTCCTCGTGATCTCCCGACCGCCAAGATTGCCTTCGAACTTGCGGCGCAACATCATCAACGTCAGCGGCAACGCCAGTAATCCACCGAGGGTCACCGAGCAGGCGATGCCGAGTACCCAATGCTCAGGAGGAAGTACCATCATGCCGATGATCATGAATATTGAGGTGAATCCATACTGCATCACCGCGGACAGGAAGGGGTGAAGGCCGTCCTCAAAGGCGTAGAACGTGCGCTGGATTAACAGGAACGCCGACCCCAATGGAATGCCCATAGACAAGGCGATAAGCGCATAGGAGATCAACATAGTCTCGTCCATCGAGACGGACGGAAGCAATGCGCGGATGATCGGTTCGGGGAACACGACCATGGCGGCGGCGAAGAACATGATGAGCAGGCCCACATTATTCAGTGCGCTGACCAGGTCGTGCCGTGCCTCATCCAGATTCGCAGCTGCGATGGAACGGGAGATTTTGGGGAACATAGCCGTGGATACCGATACGGCGATGAGCGAATAGGGCAGGATGAACAGTGTGTACGCATTCTGATAGGTCGCGTTGCCTGCCACGCTGAACAGGCTGGCACCCGTCAGTTCGTGGGCGCGCTGCGGTGCGGATGTGGCGATACGGGTAAGGATAATGCCGCAGATCTCACTGGTGATCACCACGCCCAAAGAGCCTAACGCCACGGGACCCATAGACCTGAGTCCAAAGCCGCCAAGCCCGAAGCTGGGTTTGTACTTGAACCCGATACGGGCCAGCGGCAGGAACAGTATCAGCGCTTGGAAGGCCACGCCCAAAGTCCAGGTGCCTGCGGTAAGCGCGATTTTGTCGGCGGTCCAGAATTCGAGGGGCTGTTCATTGGCCTTGCTGAACAGCAGAATAAAGCCAGTAAAACCGGCGCAACTAATAATGTTGGCACCGGTTGAGCTCCACGCATACGTGAGGAAATGGTCTTTGGCGGCCAGGATCTGACCCAATACCGTATACAGGCCGTAGAAGAACACCTGAGGCATGCACCACAGGGTGAACGAGGTGGTCAGGGCTATCATCTGGTGATCGTCGCTACCCACGTACAGGCGGGCAAGCAGAGGGCTGGCCGCCGCCATCACCACGGTCATGGCCAATAGGATGCCGATGGCCAACGTAATCAGGCGATTCAGTCGTTCTTGGGCGTCTTTTTCTTTCAACGTGCGCACGATCTGGGGCACCAGCACGGCGTTGAAGATGCCGCCGGACACCAGCGTGAACACGGATTGGGGAATCATGGAACCGGCCTGATAGGCGTTGGCCGCCAATCCGGTGGTGCCGATGGCCGCAGCGAGAAGAATCGTGCGGAGCTGACCGGTCACACGGGAAGCAGCGGTTCCCGTGGCCATGATCAGGGAATTACGACCTACGCTTGAACTCATTCGTCAGGGTCCTTCTTCCGATGGAACTGCCGCCACAGGCCGATAATGCCCAGTAGCACGGCGAAGCCGATGATAATGAAGCCGCTGGCATCACTGATGCGCATCACACTGGTGATCGCGGTGTCCTGCGTGTTGCCGAAGCTGTTGCCTTCCCGGTCGGTCAACGACACATGGGCCGTCGATGAGCCGGAAGTGGAAACGCGGATGGTGAAGGTCACCTGAGCGTCGCTATGCGAGGGAATATCGATGTCAGCGGTTCGCGAGGTGACGATCTGCATGGAGTCAGTCAGTGAGTTGACCTGCACGCTGACGGCGTAGGGAAGGTCATTGCTGACGGTGATTGGCATTTTCGCGGATTCGCTGAACACGGATATTGATTCCGATGGGTTGATGCGTACGCCGTTCAGAAGATCGCTGGCCAGTGTTTTCGTGGCTTTGACCATGGCTTTTCGCGTGGCTGTCGGCTGGGGGGAGCCAGACATGGACCGCAGCGCCATATCGTCATGCAGCGCCAGTAAAGAGCCAATCCATTGCGTCGGATCGTTGCTATGCGAGGCGGTGTCATTGGCGTCCTGCCGGGCCAGGGCCTGCGGGTCCAACGACGAGACCTCGTCGGAATCAATCTCGTTCCTCAATATGGAGGTGGCCATGCGCATGATGTCATGCCGGCTGTCGGCCAACTGTCTCAATGCCGACCGGGTATTGGCGGTGTTGGCATCATCGGCCTTGTCGGGATTGACCGAATCGCTGACATTGTACGGATCGGCCTTGGCCATGGTCTTCAGGTCCGTCAGATTCAACCAAGACGCCTGCTCGAAGGCGCTCATCACCTGATCGATCCAGCTGGCCTCCGTGGTGCGGGAGAACGTCATAAGCAGGTATCGGGATGTATAGGGCTGTTCCATCTGGTAGAACGCGCTCTGAGCGATCAGTCGGGCCAACCGACCGGCATCGCTGGACTCGGCCTGCGCGTCCGTGCTGGTGGCTTGGCCCTTGGCCAGCGTGCCCAAGGTCGATTGCTCCTTCAGCACGGTGACATCGCCGGCAGGCGTATGCACCACGTAGGTGCCTGTGTGTACGGCTTCAGTCTGGTCGGCATCGAAAGAGGCATCGGCAATCACCGTGTCATAGCCCTGCTCGCGTGCTGCGGTCAGCGCATCCAACGTCCAACAGTTGTTGCCCTGCCATGCGTACGCGGAGGGTGTTTCGGAGTCGCCTCCGTCGGCATACCATGCGGCCGCCTGCTTGGCGTTCCACTGCTCAGTGGTGATGCCGGCCTTTTCGTAGGCCGCGGTATCGTCCAGTGCGGTATAGGCGGTGATGTCGAAGTCGGCGGGCTGCATGATGCCGGCAATGGACGGTTGCACTGCGGACTGACGCCAATACAGAGGATCCGCGATCACTTGCAGCGAGCGGTGCTTGGCGAATGTCTGCCCAAGGGATCGCGCGGTATCGGCATCCTGTTCGGATAAGGATATGGCTTGCGTATCAGTGGCTTTGGCCGCGTTGCTGGCGTCGGCGTTATCGGACTTGTCGGCCTTGTCCGTGCTGTTGGACTTGGACGATGTTGATGTCGAGGAAGTGGTGGTTTCGGCAATGCGATTGCTGATGGCCTTATTATCGACCTGCCAGCCGCTGGCGGTGTAGGGCATGGCCACGGTCAGGTTCATGGCCGGTGTTGTCGCGGTGTTGAGCCCATCCGAAGATCGGGTCAGAAAACTCGGCAAATCGGCGAGTATCTGATTGCCAACGATATACGACAGCATCAGCGGTTTCGGTCCCCAACTCCCTATGGAGGCAAGGGTCTGCTGATGGCGTTCACCTCGATGGTGACGGTGGCAGTGCCGCCGGCGGGAATCGATGGCACGTCAACGGAACCCAACTCGTTGGGGGTTGGGATGGGGCGTTGTTCTCGGCCCAATTCTGAATATCGGTGCGCGAGACAAAGGTGAACACGCATTGGTGGTCAGGTGCAGTGTGCCGCTTGACGTGGCCGTGCTGTCCGTATTGCTGATGACCACGGTGACACGATAGCCCGATTTGGAGGTGACGATGGGGGTGCTTTGCGTGATGGCAATGCTCTGCTTGGGCTGATTCTCGGTCTGATTGCCCGTTGCGTCCGTCGTATCGGATGAATCAGTCGTGTCCGTCGTATCGTTCGCGTAGACGGTCAATGGAGCGGCCAGCATCGCCACAACGGCGACGCCAGCCGCCAGTGCGTGTGCCAGACGTGTGCAATGTCGTAAGACTCCGGGTAGGTTCACTCGTTTGCTGCCTGTTCTCTTCCTGGCGTAGAGCCACGCGATTTTGCGTTCGTTGGGATAGCTCAACACGTCATCCAAATCTTCAAAACGCACCCAGATGGCGTCTTCCGCCTCATGATCCGGGTCTCCTTCTACCGTCAGTTCACCGCCGGTCTGTTTGAGCGCGAAGTGATGGACCAGCTTGTGCACGCGCTGCGTGGTACCGGTGAACCAGTAGTCGATGGTGGCGATGGAATCGATCACCTCGCCCAGGATGCCGGTCTCTTCATGCACTTCGCGCACAGCGGTCTGCTGCGGGGTCTCGCCTTTTTCGATATGCCCCTTCGGCAAGCACCATTCGAGATGGCCGGAGCGGGAATGACGGGCGATAATGGCCACGCGGTTCTGGTCATCGAAAATCAGACCGCCTGCCGAATATTCGCGTACGACCGGCAGTTCCTGGGCATCCAGTGAAGCGAATGTGGTCGGACCGTCCGACGTACGGCGTTGCGGCATCATGGCCGGAGTCGGGCCGGATGGCGTCACCGGTTCTACCGGCACTGCCGGTTCCGGCGAGGCAACATCTCCGGACGGGTGCCGGCCGAAGACCGTGGCCGGCGTGGGATGCGCTGACGTTGCGGGCCTCACTGGTGCTGCAGACGGCGCTGAGACCGGCATGGTGACCGGCGTTGCGGCCGGTGCGGTACGTGCCGCAGGCGGCATCAGCACGTCGCGCGGAGTCGGTATCGCTGTGGTGTGCGCGGCGGCGGCCTTGGCGACCGCAACGGCAGCATCTACGGCCGCGTGAGCGGTCGCCGCGGGATCGTTCGTGACGATGGTTACGGACGTTTGTGCCGTGGCGATAATCGGCTCGACCTCGGCAATCGTCTCGGCACCGGCCTCGCCGGCGATACCATCAGCCTGCCCCTCGATAGTGCCGCTGGTAGTGGCGATGGTGACGGTGGCATGCATGCCGAAGACGGTGGCCGGTGTGGGCATCATCGGCTTCGGTGCGGGCATGTCGCTGGCGGCGTCCGATATTTCGGATTCGGATGGTTCGGGTGTGGCGGGCGTTGCGGGTGTGCCAGGCACACCGGAATGTTGCGCAGTCGGTACTGCGTCTACTTCGTCTTGATGAACGGCCTGATTGGTGGAGTGGCTCGCGGTGCCGCCGACATCGGAAGAATCGCCCGAATCGGCGGAATGATGCGGAGTTTCGGACGTATACAGCAGGTGGTCTTGGGTATGGCTATCCGCCGAATCTGGTGTTTGCCCCAGCATGCGGGCAAGGTCGGCGGGCGTAATCATATTCTCCACCTTACTCAACCCCGTGTGCAGGTGGGGTAACGGTATGCTGGTAGGGCAGAAAAACGTCGCACGCGGGAAGGTGCCCATTGGATTTCGAAGTATGGCCTGAAGCCATCGAACTTGGTCGACTGTTCGCCGAACAGGGTTACGAGCTGGCATTGGTCGGCGGCCCGGTCAGGGATTTGCTGCTCCATAGAAAGAGCCACGATTTGGACTTCTGCTCATCCGCACGGCCTGAGCAGTTCGAGCCGATACTGCGCCGGTGGGGGCATGACGGCTTCTGGGACATGGGGCGCAAGTTCGGCACGCTGGGTGCCATGCGCCGCCGCCCGGACGGCACCGAGGTCAAGGTGGAGGTCACCACCTATCGCTCTGACACGTACGATCCGGACTCGCGTAAGCCCGAGGTCAATTATGGCGACACGCTTGAGGGCGACCTGTCCCGCCGCGACTTCACCGTCAACGCGATGGCTCTGCGCGTGCCCGACCTGCAATTCGTGGACCCGTTCGGTGGTGCCAGTGATCTGTCCAAGGGCGTGTTGCGCACGCCGGTGGATCCGCGACAGTCCTTTGACGACGATCCGTTGCGTATGATGCGCGCCGTGCGATTCGTGGCCCAGCTGGGCTTCCGTATCGCGCCGGACGCGGCCGAGGCGATTACCTCGATGCGCGACCGCATCGACATCGTATCCGCCGAGCGTGTGCGCGACGAACTGACCAAACTGCTGCTCTCCGACCGTCCGCGCGCCGGCCTTGAGGCGTTGGTCGAATCCGGTCTTGCGGACATCGTCTTCCCGGAAATTCCGGCCCTGCAATTGCAGATCGACGAACACCACCGCCACAAGGACGTCTTCGAGCACACGATGATTGTGCTCGAACGTGCTATCGCCCTGGAAACCGGCCCGGACGGCCCGGTGCCCGCCCCCGACCTGACGCTGCGCTTGGCCGCCGTGATGCACGATATCGGCAAGCCGAAGACCCGCCGGTTCGAGTCGGGCGGCAAGGTGAGCTTCCACCACCATGACGCGGTGGGTGCCAAAATGACCCGCAAGCGTTTGAAGGCGCTGCGTTTTGACCACCATCTGGTCGAGGACGTCTCGGAACTGGTGAATATGCACCTGCGCTTCCACGGCTATGTGGACGAGCCGTGGACCGATTCGGCCGTACGCCGGTATGTCAAGGATGCCGGGCACCTCTATGAGCGGCTGAACAGGCTCACGCGTGCGGATGCCACCACACAAAACAAACGCAAGGCGATGATCTTCTCCCAGGCCATGGATGAGATGGAGGAGCGCGTCCGCGAACTCAAGAAGAAAGAGGACTTCGACGCGATCCGCCCGGATCTGGACGGCAACGAAATTATGGAGTTGCTGGGCCTGGAGCCCGGCCCGATGATCGGCCGCGCCTACAAGCACATGCTGGAATACCGCTTGGATAACGGTCCGGTGGACCACGATGTGGCCGTCGAAGAACTCAAGCGCTGGTACGCCGAGATTCAGTAGTCCGATACTAGTCCGATACCAAAAAACCGTACGCTGAATACGTGTCAGCGTACGGTTTTTCGCGAAGATGAAGCTGTATGCGCCTTACTGCGCCGTGTATGCGTCGTGTTTGGTGTCGGCGGGCAGCTTGGTCATGCTATCGGCGGCCTTGCAACCCTCGATATTGGTGATGGTCTTACCGGATTGCGGGGAGGAGTTGGTGTCCTGCAGATCGTTGAACGTGGCGCCGATGACCACATCGATGAGCTGATCCTCGCGAGCCGTCATGATCATGGTGGCGTCGGTGAAATTGCCGATCAGCGTATACGCCTGATTAATGGCGTTCTTGCCGAAGTAGATGGTGGTGCGTTCAACGTTGGTGCTGGAATAGTTATCGATTTTCTGCACGCTGAATCCACGATTGGCCAAAGCCTCACCCACGGCCTTGGCGAATTGGCCGTGAGAGGTGCCGTTCATCACGCGGATGCCGACCGAAGCGTTGGACACGTATTGCGCTTTGCCGCTGCTGTCCTTGACCGCGCACGGTGCCGCGTTGCCGTAATTCGGCTGGCGGGCCGGAGTCTCCACTTCGCCGAGGCCGAAAACGTGGAAATTGAACAGTAGGGCTATGACCAGCACTACTGCCAATACCGCGCCGCTGATGGAAAAGACGATGGTCTGGCGGTGGCGCACGTACGCCTTGCGGGCTTCACGTTCATCAACCTGATACGTCATCGGTGGACTTCTTTCATGGGTCGGGTGGCTGGTTGCTACCTTAGCGTCACTGTCTGACGCCGATATTGGGGTGTGCGGGAGATTTGGCTCGAATAATGCGATCGACCACAGCCGTATCGCGCCACACATCGATAATGCGTTGTGCCGCTGCCTCGTCGGCGGCGAAAGCGACCACTGAGGGGCCGGATCCGGAGACGAATGCATGGCTGGCACCCGCCTGCGTGGCGGCGTCGATGGCCTGCCCGCTGCGGGGATGCAGGCTGATTGCCGCAGCCTGCAGATGATTGCGGTCGCCTTCTGCGGCTCCCACGAGGTCAAAGGTGTGGTAGACCTCAGGAGTGCTGAGTTGCGACTGGTACGCGCCGACCAATACTTCGCCGCTGAATCCCTGTTCTATCAGCGCCAGCTCATCGCGGCTGCCGGGGGCGATATCCGTGATGCGTTCGCCGAAACCGGTGCCGTATGCAAGGCCACCGGTCAGGCAGAACGGCATATCCGCGCCCAACGTGGCGGCAATGGTGCGCAGACGCTCTATAGGCCAGTTCAGCTCCCAGAGACGATTGACCGCCAGCATGGTCGCCGCGGCGTCGGCTGAACCGCCGCCTAGTCCGGCACCCACGGGAATGCGCTTGGTGATGGTCAACGCCACATCCGGCTCGCGCTCGGCCGCCTGGGCCATGGCGAAGAGGGCCAGTACCGCATGGTTGCGGCGCATGTCGCTGCGTGAGGAGGCCAAGTCGCCCAAATAAGCGCCTTCGAGCTCCAGAGAGAATCCCGCTTCCGGGTTGCTTGGCGTTGCGGTGACGGTGTCGTATACGCCGATTGCGCAGTAGATGGTGTCCAGTCCGTGCGTCCGCCCATTCGTCGTGAGCAGGTCCCACTTCCAAGGTGAGATTGGTTTTCGCCGGGCAATCCACCGTAATGGTGATGGGGAGAGCTCATCGAACTGATGTCGGGCAGCGGCTGGGCGTGGATGTGAGGTTACCGGACTCATTGTGCATCATCTCCATCTCCACACGATTCGATGGCCTTGGCCAGAGCGGTGAATTCGGCGATGGTGAGCGTCTCTCCTCGACGGGTCGGATCGATGCCGGCGATGGAGAATGCCTCGGAGGGCGCAATGGTCTTCAATGCCGCGTGCAGGGTCTTGCGACGCTGACCGAATGCCGCATCGACCAGACGAAATACGAGTTCCCGTTGTGTGCCGTCGTCTGTGCTGTTCGCAGTTCCCGGGGCAGCCGGGTCATCGGCCTGATACCGGGTGAATTTGACGAGCGCGGAATCCACATTGGGAGCCGGCCAGAACACATTGCGGCCGATGGTGCCCACTCGTTCGGCGGTGCCATACCAGGCGAGCTTCACGCTCGGCGTGCCGTAGATCTTGGAACCGGGCTTGGCGGCGAGTCTGTCGGCCACCTCTTTTTGCACCATCACCAAGAACGAGCCGAGGTTGTCGAAACGCTCCAACAGCGTGAGCAGAATCGGCGTGGCCACGTTGTACGGCAGATTGGCGACCAGCGTAAACGATGCGTCATCGCTGAAATCAGGCACGTTCTCCGGGGTGACGGTTAAGGCATCCCGATTGACGACGGTGAGTCGTGACGTGGCTTCGGGCATGAATTCGGCGACTGTGCCCGGCAGTCGTTCGGCCAGCGGCGGATCGATTTCGACTGCGGTCATGGTGGCGCCGGTTTCCAGAATCGCCAATGTCAACGATCCCAGGCCGGGGCCGACTTCCATGACATGATCGGCAGCGGTCACTCCCGCCTCGCGTACGATACGACGGACCGTGCCGGGGTCGATGACGAAGTTCTGCCCGAATTTCTTGGTGGGGCTGATGCCGGCATCGGCCGCGATACGACGGATATCGGCGGCGCCTAACAGGTGACCGGTGGCGGGAATGGTGTCGTTCATAAGCGTGTGTTCCTTGTGGGCTTCGTAACCGATCAGTACCAACCGATTTGTTCGGAATTTTGCCATGCCTTGGACGGGCTGCCGTATCTTTGTGCGATGTACCACAGACCCCAATCGATCTGTACGGCGGCATCGTCACGGTAATTGGCGCCGAACGCAGCCATTTTGTCTGCTGGTAGCGACTGAGGAATGCCGTAGGCGCCGGAGCTCGCGTTTTCGGCATACCACAGCCATCTGGACTCGCGGTTCCATAGTTTGACCAGGCAATCCCAGTCGTTGCCTGTCCACCCGCGCTGCGCGGCGGCACCGGCGGCATAGGCCTGAGCCTGGGCTACGGTGGCGTGCCAGAGTCGGCCGGAGGGCGTGGTGGTTGTTCCTGAATCGGGAGCCCGGAAGAGCCGGAATTTGTTGTTCGTACCGCCGCCGGTGTTACCAGTGTTGCCGGAGTTGCCGGTGTTACCGGTGTTGCCAGTGTTACCGGAATTGCCGGTGTTACCGGTGTTGCCAGTGTTACCGGAATTGCCGGTGTTACCGGTGTTGCCAGTGTTACCGGAATTGCCGGTGTTGCCGGAGTTGTTGCCGCCGGTGTTGCCGGCATTGTTGTTGGACGACTCGTGCTGATTGTTGGAACCGGAATCGGCCTTGCCGTTATCGGCGGAGTCGGATTTCTTATCGGAACCTTTATCGGTATCAGACTTGGCGGCGCCTACGGCGATGATCTGGTCGATGGCCATCGAGGTGACGGTCTCCGATTTCAGCGTCTCCGATTCGGCCACGCCATCCACATAGGTGACGTCGTACACCTGCGTCTTCTCGCCGTTGACGCCCTGCTGGCGCACATCGGCTTGCCCTTCAGCCAGATTCGGGTCGATGATGGTCTGGGTGGAGAACGGAATCACGGACGTGCGCGTCTCCTCGCCGTGGGTCACGCGGCGTACGCGCAGAATGGTCTCGTCGCCGTCTTTCTCAACGTTGACGCGATCCTCCTTGTTGAGCACGATGCCCTTGGAATCGAGGATGGAGGCGGCCGGCAGCTTGCCATTGGGGGCCACCGAGCTTTTGCCGTCGGCGATGACGGTGACCGGCCCGGACTGGTTGATCACCAGGCCGCCGGTGAGCTGGTTGTACACGTTCTTGATGTCGACGGTGATCTTCGCGGCGTTGTTCTGGTTTTCCTCGAAAAATCCCAGTAGCTGGTCGGCACTGGTGGCCACGGTCCAGAAGGGAACGGACGTGCCGTCGATGTTGATAGTGGTCTGGTAGGCGGACTGTACGGTGACCACGGCATGATTGGCGAGCTGGTCGCCGGACGAGGTGGTCACGATATCGTGGGTCTTGATATCCACCCCTTGTTCCACCAGAAGACGGGTGGCCGTCATCGCATATGTGGTGACTTGGGTGGTTTGCCCGTTGATGTTCAGGGCCACGGATTTACGCGCGGTGAACGCGAATGATCCAGCCAGCGCGATACTGGTCGCCGCGATACAGGCGATTACGCGGATGCGACGCAGTGTAACAAACCGCTGCGGGGTCCAACGCCGTGCCATTGCCATACTCTTCCTGCTGGGTGGAACGATTACCGCCACCCATCGTAACGGTTGTTCCGGCCCGTAC
>ENA-OQHF01000486-OQHF01000486.1-human-gut-metagenome-genome-assembly--contig:-NODE-486-length-24333-cov-6.153474_pt1 | contig 24333 bp, 25 predicted proteins | sample MGYA00242559_ERZ504709 | MGnify/ENA primary metagenome ERZ504709 (study PRJEB26092, sample SAMD00036203) | human gut metagenome | host: Homo sapiens | study: EMG produced TPA metagenomics assembly of... | reverse complement strand
AAGCTTTACAGGCACGGACCATCGGGATCCGCGCCCACTTTTTTACAAAGGAAAAACCGTCGGAAGGATGTTACAGTGAGTTCCCGGTGGGAGAATACCGAATTATGGAAGATCCCTTTGAATGGAATGTTTCCTTCCGAAAAGACAGATCCTGCGAGTGGCTGCAATGGAAAACAGCGAAAACGGACTGGGATCCGTCGGAGGGTGTGCCGGAAAAATTGTATGTGAAAGAAGAAAATCTGTTGTTGCTGGACATCGATACAGATAACAGAAGATGAGAGAAACAGCCAATGGATCAGGGAGCGGGCCTGAAGAACATTCTGATGACTGCCAGGAGAGCAATCACAGTTTCTTCAGGCATTTTTCTCATCGATTTCCACAAGAATAATATCTTCCCCGATCTGACAGATGCATTCCCAGGGGATACAGAATTCGCTGTCTCTTCCGAGAAAACAGCAGAATTTTCCGGGGCCTGGGATGATGATGGCAGAAATCCGTCCGCTGCAGGGATCAAATTCCACATCCACAGGACAGCCAAGGGTTTTACAGTTGCAGGTATTGATGACTTCTTTTGTTTCAGATCAATAATTCGCATAAAAAACCTGATTTTTATACTTCTTTTATATTAATTATATGTTTTGTGGTTAATTGTCTTGACGGTAAGTTTACGATTATATTATGATGGGAAAAGATAAAGCATCCACTGTGTGAGGAGATACAGGAGTGATGAAAGTTACAGGAAAATAAGAAAACTGTGAGACAATTGAACGGGAAAATAAGAGGATACAGAAGAATACCGGACAATCAGAGGCAGTTTGCGGAAAGAGAAGGATGAAATATGAAGTGTCCGTTTTGTAATCAGGATAATACCCGGGTTGTGGATTCACGCCCGGCGGATGACAACACTGCCATCCGGAGAAGAAGAATGTGTGATGCGTGTGGAAAACGATTTACCACTTATGAGAAAGTGGAGACGATTCCGTTGATCGTGATCAAAAAAGACCAGAACAGGGAACAGTTTGACAGATCCAAGATAGAGGCCGGTGTCCTTCGTGCCTGCCACAAACGGCCGGTATCAGCAGAACAGATCCACCGGCTGGTAGATGATGTGGAAACAGAGGTGTTTAATCTGGAAGAGCGTGAGATCCCAAGCTCTGTGATCGGAGAAATCGTGATGGATAAACTCAAAGATCTGGAAGCGGTTGCCTATGTCCGTTTCGCTTCTGTGTATCGGGAGTTTAAAGATGTGAATACCTTTATGGATGAACTGAAAAAAATCCTGAAATAGCATATAAATCATAAGGATTCCGGGTTTGACAAAAAGAAGGTAATGAGCTACAATTGAAAAGATATATAATCACTGAATTAGTGTGCTAAAGTAAAAGAAAATAAAAACGAATGGAGGCAGATACAATGAAGACTTTTGATAAATCTTCCAAACTGGATAACGTATTATACGATGTAAGAGGACCCGTGGTGGACGAGGCGGCCAGAATGGAAGCGGATGGTCTCAGTATTCTGAAACTGAATATCGGTAATCCGGCTCCATTTGGATTTAATGCACCGGAAGAAGTTATTCTGGATATGAGACAGTCATTGTGGGAATGTCAGGGATATTCAGATTCCAAGGGACTGTTTTCCGCAAGAAAAGCAATCATGCAGTACTGTCAGTTAAAGAAAATTCCGGGTGTGACGATGGACGATATCTATACAGGTAACGGTGTCAGCGAACTGATCAATCTGAGCATGCAGGCACTGTTAAATGATGGTGATGAGATCCTGATCCCGGCACCGGATTATCCGCTGTGGACAGCAACAGCTACACTGGCTGGTGGAAAAGTCGTACATTATATCTGCGATGAAGAGTCCGACTGGAATCCGGATATCGCGGATATCAGAAGCAAGATCACAGACAGAACAAAAGCAATTGTTATTATCAACCCGAACAATCCGACCGGTGCGCTGTATTCCAAAGAGATCCTGGAAGAGATCGTGAAAGTGGCAGAAGAATTCGGACTGATCATTTTCTCAGATGAGATTTATGACCGTCTGGTGATGGATGGACTGAAACATATTTCCATCGCATCGATTGCACCGAAAAATGTATTCTGTGTGACGTTCAGCGGTCTGTCCAAATCTCATATGATCGCAGGATTCCGTGTGGGTTGGATGGTATTGAGCGGTAATAAAAAAGCGGCAGCAGGTTATATCGAGGGAATCAAGATGCTTTCCAATATGCGTCTGTGTTCCAATGTACCGGCTCAGTCGATCATTCAGACCGCACTTGGTGGCTATCAGAGTGTGGAAGAGTATCTGCAGCCGGGTGGAAGAATCTATGAACAGAGAGAAGTCATCTATAAATTGTTAAACGATATCCCGGGTGTATCAGCGAAGAAACCGAAAGCAGCATTCTACATTTTCCCGAAACTGGATGTGGAAAAATTCAATATCTACGACGATGAGAAATTTGCCCTGGATCTGCTGAGAGAAAAGAGAATCCTGATCGTGCATGGTGGCGGATTCAACTGGGGACAGCCGGATCATTTCCGTGTGGTATATCTGCCGAGAGTTGCAGATCTTGAGAAGGCGACAAAGAAACTGGGAGAATTTCTGGATGGATATCATCAGAAATAGAAAAAATGTTATGGATATACAAAAAAGAGAGAAGATGGAACTTTTATGGAGTTCTGAATTCTCTCTTTTTTGTATATCCATAATTAGTCCGGTGGACCAATCTTGATTTAAAGTTCATGTTTATTCCTGTACATGATCCAGTCCCTGTGCGAGAATAGTTGCCACATGCGTGTCAGCCAGAGAGTAATATACGGTTTTCCCATCTCTTCGGAATTTGACCAGCGCCGACTGCTTTAACACACGTAACTGATGGGAGATGGCACTCTGTGTCATACCCAGAAGTTCTGCGATGTCGCAGACGCAAAGTTCACCACCGGATAATGCATATAGAATGCGGATTCTGGTAGGATCCCCGAACACTTTGTAGAGGTCTGCCAGACGGTATAATGTCTCATCAGCCGGTGCTTCCATCGGAAGATGCGGATGATGATGGTGGCAGATGTCACAGGTTTCTATCTCGCTGTTTGCGGAGGTATGTATGTGTGGTTGCTGTAGTGTCTGTTTCATTCCTTTTCACCAATTCCTTACTATACTGTTTCAGTCCTTTCGGACTGTTTCTTTTTGATCATTACCATTATGTCTGCCTTTTAGTTTAACGGAAAAACCAGATTTGGTCAAGGTGTAAGAATCATACCTTTTATCGGGTAAGGTTATGAAAGGCTGACCTTTTTGAATGTTCGGTCACGAAAAAAACACCGGATCGGAGTCCGTGCTTACACGTCTCGTGACCCGGTGTGAGTCAGATCAGGAATTGATCAGCAGTATAAAAGTCTTAGAAATTCAGAGTAAAGGTAAATGTCAGTTTGTCCTGATCTACCCGATATTTTTTTGCCAGAGCAGGACCACAGCTGTTAGAGCCACAACCGGACATATATCCATCCAGGCACAGCACTGTGTACGGAGATTTTTCCAGTTCGAAGCTGTGTGCTTTTGTAGTCAGTTCCTCCTGTGTGTACCGGGATGCATTAAAACTGAAGTTCTGTGTACCGGATACCAGCAGAGAACGATGATCGGAAGTGGTCAGTGCCAGTCCGGAGCAGTTCCAATGGCTTCCGTTTTCCTGCGGACGCAGATAATCTTCATGGAGACTGTCTACATCAGAGATATAAAGCCCAAGTTTTGCATCGTGATGTTTGTCCGGATAACTTTCAATCGGGCCATAACCGAAATAAGTAACATCGGCAAAGGTCGGTTCCAGAAACAGGCGCAGACCGAAACGAGGCAGGAACGGCATCTTTGGCAACGGAGTTTTTGCAAGCGGTACGTGAACCGGTTTTCGCTCACCGTCTACGGTAACGGTCAGAGTACCGTCTTTGGCAACTTTCCATGTAATAGTTCCCTCGATGATCCTCTGCAGATATACGGCCGCCAGAGAATAGGTGGAAGTGATCGTTACACCGTCTTCGTCCTTAGTCCATTCAGTAGCATAAATTTTTGTGCGTGCTCTGTCGTAGCCTGCAGCTTCCCATTCCCAGCGGATCCGGCGGTCATTATCCATCGGTGCACGCCAGATATTTAACTGGATCGGCTGAGCAATCAGGTTTTTCTGATCTTTTACAAGAGCAGTGAAAGTTCCTTTCCACTTGTCATAGACGTAACGGAAAGCAGAGCCGCTGACTACCAGTTCGTTTTCCAGATCCTCTACAGATACAGCAGATGCAGCAGATGCGGTCAAAGCACCGGAAGCTTTGGCAACAGCGGCGATAGCACTTGTGGTATCGGTAGAAAAGATCAGCTGATCATGACCGGCTTCATATCCTGACGGGGTCAGCAGAGCATCTTCTTTTTGCAGATAATGCAGGGTAACGATGGTATTGGCTTCTACAGTTACAGCAAATGGTAATGTAATCGTTACTTTTTCTTTTGCCGGGCAGTCTACCGGATCCAGTGTACCGGAAAGAACAGTCATACCGTCTTTTTGTACATCGTAAGTGATTGTAAATCCATCTTTGATATTGGTATAATCCAGTTTGTTATCTAGTTCGACCAGTCCTTTGGAAGTATCCAGCAGAGTGGCACGGATTGGACGGGCTACATTTTTATGTTCCAGAAGACCGGTATGTGGGGTACGATCCGGGTATACCAGACCATCCATACAGAAGTTTCCGTCATGTATTTCCTCGTTCCAGTCACCGCCGTAGAAGAATTTATCTTTGCCTTCGATGGTCTTACCCATATAGACGGAGTGGTCACACCATTCCCATACGAAACCACCGATATAACCGGGATATTTGTAGAGACGTTCAAAATAAGCCTCCAGATCTCCAGGTCCGTTACCCATAGCGTGGCAGTATTCTACTTCGATAAATGGTTTTTTACCTTCTTTAGAGCAGAATTCATCGATAAATTCCACCGGTGCATACATCCGGGAGAAGACATCCAGATCATGTACATCGTTGACATAATCGGTGTTGGTCTGCTGCCAGATACTGTTCTCATAGTTCAGGACACGATCTGGGTCGTAAGATTTGATCCATGCGGCGGCTTTTTCCAGATTAGGACCGTATGCACTTTCATTTCCCATGGACCAGGAGAAGACGCTGGAGCAGTTTTTGTCTCTGTGAACCAGGTGTTGGATACGATCTACGACAGCGTTTTCATAAGAAGGATCGCGCATCAGATAGCCATAGCTTTCTTCGTACTGTACTTCTCCCATATCGACATGTTCACTCTTACTTCCGTAGAGTGTGGTACATCCGTGGGATTCCAGATCTGCTTCATCCATAACATAAAAACCGTATTTGTCATACATCTGTGTGGCCCATGGAGCATTTGGATAATGGCTGGTACGGATCGCATTGATGTTATGTTCCTTCATCAGCTTTAGATCAGTCAGAAGCTGTTCCCTTGTGACTGCAGCTCCGGTAAACGGATTGCTGTCGTGGCGGTTGGTACCTTTGATCTTGAAGTTCACACCGTTGATATAGATGACATTTCCTTTGATATCGATCCGGCGAAGGCCGACTTTCTGAGCGATCACTTCATCCGGTGTGGAAAGAATCAGCGTATACAGTGCCGGATGTTCTGCATTCCACAGATCCGGATCATCTACGGCAAACCGCACTTTCCGTCAGAAGGAGTGGCAGCAGCCAGGAAATCTCCGTCTGGTGCATACAGCTTTGCAGTGACGGAAGGAGAACCACAAAGTTCCAAGATCGACCGAATCTCAGCTTTGGTAAAGATCCTCGCTTACCGGTGTATGGACAAAATAATCCACGGATATGATCCGCCGGACGAACCAGCAGGTAAACGTCGCGGAAGATACCGGTAAAACGAAGTTTATCCTGATCTTCCAGATAGGTTCCGTCACACCATTTTAAAACCAGGACAGTCAGGCGGTTATTGCCGGCGGTTACTTTGTCAGTAATATCGAATTCACTTCCAGAATGGGAAATCTGACTGTAGCCGACGAAAGCTCCATTGATCCATACATAATAGCAGGAGTCCACGCCGTCAAAGTTCAGATAAATTTTCTGCGCCGCTTCTTCTTCAGTCAGTGAAAATTCTTTCACATAGACACCTGCCGGGTTGTCATCCGGCACATAAGGCGGATCGAAAGGAATCGGATAGCGGACATTGGTATACTGATTCTGATCGTATCCAAGGATCTGCCAGCAGCTTGGAACCGGGATGGTATCATAGCCTGTAGTATCCGCAGCTTTTTCCGTGCATCCTTCAGGAACCTGGTGATAGCTTTCATAGAATTTAAATTTCCAGTCGTCACCATTTAAAATGATTGCCCGGGAAGCCTTCAGCATGTCTGCGCCGTTGGCTTCTGCTTCTTCTCTACATGGAACATAGTAGGCACGAAGCGGTTCTGTTCCGATGTGTAAAGAGGAAGGATCCTGAAAATAATTTTGCAGTTTCATAAGAAAAACCCTCCTTCTAAAAGGTGCAATGTTTAGTTATATGCACCTGATATATCTATTTTAATCGGTCAATGTCAGAAAAACAAGAGAAACAAGCTGATGTTTCAGACTTTTCTGCTATGTATGTGTGGCGGTTGACACAATGCTGTCTTACGATAACCGGAAGATCACAGTTTCGTATGGCTTCAGTGTTAAAATATCATCTTCCGGGCAAATATCATGTTCCGGATAATTAGATAAAAGTACTGAAGTATCCAGCTGCAGACCGGTTCCGGTATACTGGAATTTCTGCACATCCTGCGAAAAATTATGTACAGCGAGCCAGGTTTCATCCTGATAACTTCTTGTATATGCAATCACCGGTCCGTCCTCCGGGCAGCAAAGCTGCAGATCACCGTGTGCCATGACAGGGTGTTCTTTCCGCAGAGAGATTAGTTTCTGATAAAAACGAAAGACAGAAGAATCATTTGCCATCTGACTGGCTGCGTTGATTTCGTTATAGTTGGGATTGACACCGAGCCATGGTGTATGATCGGAAAATCCACCATTTAAACTGTCATCCCACTGCATCGGTGTCCGTGCGTTATCGCGACTGATTCGTTGAGCTTCTGCCAGTGCTTTTTCGGGAGTAATCCCCTGTTCCAGCATGGTATGGTAGGCATTTTTGGTATCAATATCGTCATAATCTTCAATGGAAGGATAAGCAACATTGGTCATACCAAGTTCCTCCCCCTGAAAGACAAAAGGAGTTCCCGGGAGCGTATGGAGGTAGGATGCCAGCATTTTTGCGGAGACTTCCCGGAAGGTTGTATCATTTCCGTAGAGGGAAACCTGGCGTGGCTTGTCGTGATTACTTAAAAATCGTGCCCACCAGCCGTCTTTTTTCAGCAGTTCATAATCGTGACGAAGATCCCGTTTCATTTTTTCCGGTGACCAGGTTTGAATCTCCACGATCGGCGGTACAAAAGGAATTGCCATGTTAAATTCTTCACTGGCAGCACTCGAGTAATGGATAGCATCCTGATCGTTATTAATATTAACCTCGCCGACACTCATCAGATGGTCGGGTGTCATGGTTTTTGCAACCATTTCCCGGATATAACGATGTGTTCCTTCCAGGTTCACACAGGCGACAGTACCAAACTGTTCGTTTGGATTGGCACGGCCATCCAGTCCTTTGTCCAGATAACTGATGGCATCGATGCGGTAGCCATCCACGCCTTTATCGTTCCAGAAGCGGATAATATCAAAGATTTTTTCTTTTGTCTCCGGATTGTCCCAGTTGAGATCCGGCTGTTCTTTTGCGAAGAAATGCAGATAATACTGTCCACGCTCCGCTACATATTCCCAGGCACTGCCGCCAAACACAGACATCCAGCCATTCGGTGCACCACCATCAGGAGCAGGATCTCTCCAGATATAATAATCACTGTAGGGGTTGTTGCAGGATTTTCTGGATTCCTGAAACCAGATATGTCTGTCAGAAGAGTGATTCAACACCAGATCCATGATAATTGCAATCCCCCGCGCATGAGCCCCGTCCCGGAAAGTATCCCAGTCCTCCATGGTTCCGAATTCTTCCATGATGGAGGTATAATCGGAAATGTCATATCCATTATCCACATTTGGTGAAGCGAACACCGGTGACATCCATACCGCATTGATGCCAAGTTCCTGCAGATAATCAAGTTTTTCAATCATTCCTTTCAGATCTCCGATTCCGTCATGGTTGCCGTCTTTAAAACTTCTTGGATAAATCTGATAGATCACCAGATCTTTATACCAGTCTTTTTCGTGTTTCATTTCGTTCTCCCTTCGTTTTTTTGCATAAATATTAGGTGAGTTTATTATATTCTATTGTGCAAAAAAGAGCAAGATGAAGTCGTTTCCGATGCTTGACGAACGAACACAGCATGTTATAATAAGATGCAAATGCAGAATATTTGAATGGAGGATACAAACATGAAAAAAACAGTTTTTGCTGAAAAAGCACCTGCAGCAGTAGGACCTTATGTACATGCTGTAGAAGCTGGAAATATGGTGTTCACTTCTGGCCAGCTGGGACTGGATCCGGAGAACGGAACTCTGCCGGAAGGCATCGAGGCACAGACCCATCAGGCACTGAAAAATCTGGGAGCTGTTCTGGAAGCAGCAGGCGTTGGATATGAAGACGTTGTTCGTACTATGGTATTTCTGGATAATATGGATGACTTTGCAACGGTCAATGCCATCTACGCAGAATACTTCAAGGAGTCTGCACCGGCTCGTTCCTGTGTGGAAGTTGCAAGACTTCCGAAGGGCGGTCTGATCGAGATCGAAGCAATCGCAGCAAAATAAAGGAAAAAGATACCCGGATACGGAGAAAATACATCCGTATTCGGGTGTTTTTTTATACAATACGCTTTAATATGGTAATATGATAAAAAAATAAAGTAAAAATGATTGACAAGACAAGAAGTTTTAGGGATAATGGATTACAAATATTTTACGGACTGTGAAAGTACGAAGTACGGAACAATCCGGTATTATAATTACATAAAGGAAGGATGAGAAAAAGGAATGAGTAACACAGATACTATAGTAATCCTGATCGCATTTGCGGCATATCTGGTGCTGATGATTGTGATCGGTGCGATCTACATGAAAAATACGAATAATTCAGAAGATTATTTTCTTGGCGGAAGGGGACTGAGTGGCTGGGTGGCTGCGCTGTCGGCACAGGCGTCGGATATGAGTGGATGGCTGTTAATGGGACTTCCGGGAACCGTGTATGCACTGGGAACAGGGCAGTCCTGGATCGCGATTGGACTGTTTCTCGGAACAGTCTGCAACTGGGTGTTTATTTCTTCACGATTGAGAAAATATACGATCAGGGCAAATAACTCCCTGACACTGCCGGCATACTTTGAAAACCGGTTTCGTGATAAAAGAAGGGTACTGCTTCTGGTATCTTCGATTGTGATCGTTATCTTTTTCCTGGTATATACAGCGTCTGCACTGTCTGCCGGTGGAAAACTATTTAACTCTGTATTCGGTGTGGATTATCATGTGGCTCTGGCCATCGGTGCTGCGGTTATTCTGATTTATACGTTTATGGGCGGTTTCATGGCGGTTTGTGTGACCGATTTTATTCAGGGAAGTCTGATGTTAGTAGGACTGCTGGTGGTTCCGATTGCCGCGTATTTTATGGTAGGAGCGGATCAGGTAAAACCGATTCTTGACCAGAGCGGTGTTGTGGGCGGTGCTTCGGCATATCTGAGTCTGTTTCGGAATGGTGACCGGTCTTATACTGCAGTGGAGATTATCTCACAGCTGGCCTGGGGGCTGGGATATTGTGGAATGCCGCATATTCTGACTCGATTTATGGCGGTAAAGAATCAGAAAGAGTTGAGAAAATCGAGAGTAATTGCTATTATATGGGTAACGATTTCTCTGGCAGCAGCTGTAGCGATCGGCATTATCGGTCGTGTCTATCTGTTTCCGACGATTCTTGGAACGGAGGGAAATGCTTCCACAGAAAGCGTCTTTATCGAGATGATCACAAAAATGTTTACGAAAGATACGAATCTGCCATTTATCGGAGGAATCTTCCTGTGCGGTATCCTGGCAGCGATTATGTCCACAGCGGATTCGCAGCTTCTGGTGACGGCTTCATCCGTGTCTAAAGATATTTATAAGGATATTCTGAAACCGGAATCCGATGAGAAAAAAGTGCTGAAGGTGAGCCGCTTTACGGTACTGGTTGTTGCATTGCTGGCATTTTTGATTGCCTGGGATCCAAACAACAGTATTATGGGACTGGTATCTAACGCATGGGCAGGTCTTGGTTCGGCGTTTGGGCCGATCGTAGTGATGTCCCTGTTCTGGAGAAGAACGAATTTTGCCGGAGCAGTAGCGGGGATTGTGTCCGGTGGCGGTGCAGTTTTGATATGGGATTATCTGCCGCTGGTACATGGACAGACGCTTGGATCTGCGACCGGGCTGTATTCACTGGTGGTAGGATTTGCGCTGAGTATTCTCTGTATTGTGATCTTCAGCCTCTGCACGAAGAAACCATCTCAGGAGATTCTGGCAGAGTTCGATGAAGTAAAAAACTGGAAAGAGTAAGAAATCTATGAATTATTTGCTGACAATAGAATATGAAGGAACCCGTTACGAAGGATGGCAGAGACAGAAGAAAACCACCCAGACGATTCAGGGAAAGCTGGAACAGGTATTATCCAGAATGACAGAAAAAGAGATTGAGATCGATGGGGCAGGGCGGACGGATGCCGGGGTTCATGCGAAGAATCAGACAGCCAGTGTGCATCTGGCAAAGAAATGGGATCCGAAGGAGATTTTGCAATATATGAATCAGTATCTGCCGGAAGATATCTGTGTAAAGTCTGTGGAACCGGTATCGGAGCGGTTTCATGCAAGACTCTGGGCGGAAGGAAAATGTTATTCTTACCGGATTGGAACGGATGAGCAGAAATCGGTGTTTGACCGGAAGTTTCGGTATCATCTGGGGGAAGCGCTGGATGTAGAGGCGATGCGCCGGGCAGCACAGGATCTGGTGGGAACCCATGATTTTAAAACGTTTTGTGGCAATCCGAAGATGAAGAAATCTACGGTGCGGACGATTACGGATATAGTAATTGAAGAGTCGGAGCATGAGATACGGATTGTGTATACGGGAAATGGTTTTCTTCAGTATATGGTCAGAATCTTAACCGGAACTTTGATTGAGGTTGGGCAGCATAGGAGGGATGCGGACAGTATGCCGGAGCTGCTTGAGAGGATGGAGCGGAAGTTTGCGGGCGTTACGGCGCCGGCAGAGGGGCTGTGTCTTGAACGCGTATTCTATTCGAAAAAATAGGAGAAAAGAGTTTTTATGACTGCCGCTGTGCGTTGGTGGAAACTCTTGTGGCTGGTATGGTGAGATTTTTTTGAAAAAGTGGAAGAAAATGAGAAAAACGAAGAAATATTTGCTATAAGTGATAAGAATATGCTGAATGAGTTGAGTGTATAAAGAAGGAAGATAGTTGTGTACGTTAAGAGGTACTGCTATCTTCCTTCTTTATAGTATCTGATATTTTGCAACTTTTGCAACAATGTTCACTGCCGGATAGCAATGAAAGTATTTATTCCGGGTATATCAGTCGGTCTTCTTTGATGTCGGTTAAGACTTCGGTCAGGAAGCGGTTGGCCAGGTAGTTTGCCATGGACAGGTTCATGTCCAGGTAGTTGCCGCAGTCTTTTGGGGATGCGCCCGGGACTTCGTCGTGGTAGTCGCGGATGAAGGTGAACATCTCGGTCATCAGCGGGACGATGTCTCCGGAGGTGTAGTCACCTGCCAGAAGGAGATAGAAGCCGGTGCGGCAGCCCATTGGTCCGAAGTAGATGGTTTTGGAGCCGAAGTCCGGGTGATTTCTTAAGAAGGTGGCTCCCAGATGTTCGATGGTGTGTACTTCGGCAGTGTTCATCACCGGTTCTTCGTTCGGGGATGTCATACGGATATCGAATGTGGTGATCAGGGAATCGCCGACCGGGTCTTTGCGGGATACATATACGCCCGGCTGAAGTTTTAAGTGATCAATAGTAAAACTTGTAATTTTCTGCATAATAAAACAACCTCCTGTGTAATGATGTACTCACAAAATCGGACACAGAAAGATCTCGGGAGTACATGGATTATCGCTCTTTTCAGAAACAGGCAGTGTCTGCACCTGTTCGCTGAAAGCTATTATAACATAGTTTGAACTATTTCACAAAATAAACATATTTTGATAACAAATTGACCACAAACCTTTTCTATACTATAGCCATAAACAAAGAAGAAATAAAAAACAAAAGAATACATTTACATAAACAGGAGGAATGACTTATGGAAGAATATGGAAGTTATAATTGGAATCAGCAGGGAAATGAACCGCAGAATAATACACCGATGGAACCGAAAAAACAGCCGGGAAAGAGAAATGGAAACGGAGCCAGATGGGCAAAGAAAATCGGTGCAGTAGCACTGAGTGCCGTACTTTTCGGAGGCGTAGCCGGGGGTGTATTTACCGGGGTGACTTATGCAACCGGAGCGACAGCAAAAGCACAGTCCACGCAGACAGACAGCAGCAAACAGGAAACAACGAAGACCACACTGCAGACCACAACATCTTCAGGCAGCACGGGAAGCAGTGCTTCCGGACAGAGTCTGGATGTTTCTTCTATCGCCAAAAATGCGATGCCGTCGATTGTTGCAATTACCAATAAATCTGTACAGGAAGTACAGGATTATTTCAGTATGTTTTCGAGAGGTAGTGGTACACAGGAACAGGAAGTAGAAAGCCAGGGTTCAGGTATTATTATTGGACAAAACGACAGCGAACTTCTGATCGCCACGAATAACCATGTAGTAGAAGATGCAGATACCTTATCTGTATGTTTTGTGGATGACCAGGCCTACGAAGCAACTGTAAAAGGAACAGATGCAGATAACGATCTGGCAGTTATCGCCGTGAAACTTTCAGATATTTCTGATGACACCATGTCTCAGATTAAAATTGCAGAGATCGGTGATTCTGATCAGCTGCAGGTAGGGGAACAGGTGGTAGCTATCGGTAATGCACTGGGCTATGGTCAGTCTGTAACGACCGGTATTGTAAGTGCGGTAAATCGTCAGCTGGAAGACTCTGACTCCGAGAACGGATTTATCCAGACAGATGCAGCAATCAACCCTGGTAACAGTGGTGGAGCTCTCTTGAATATGCAGGGTCAGGTGATCGGTATCAACTCTGCAAAACTGGCCTCTACAGAAGTAGAAGGTATGGGATATGCTATTCCGGTAAGTACCGCTTCTCCGATCTTTGAGGATCTGATGAACCGCCAGACAAGAACAAAAGTAAGTTCTGATCAGGCAGCTGCTCTGGGTATCAAAGGACAGACGGTGGACAGTTCTATCGCAGAAGCTTATGGCATTCCACAGGGTGTCTATGTAGCAGAAGTGGAAAAAGGAAGTGCTGCTGAAAAAGCCGGCATCACATCCGGAAGCGTCATCACAAAATTTGATGGAACTTCTGTAAAATCAATGGATGACCTGAAGAGTCAGCTGGAGTACTATGCAGCGGGAGAAACCGTAGATCTGGTTGTAAAAATCGCGGATAACGGAAGCTACGTGGAAAAATCACTGACGATCACACTGGATAAAGCAGATACTTCAACCACTGCACAGAACAGTCAGCAGGGACAGAATCAGCCGGGAGCATCCGGACAGGATGGTAATCTGCAGGGATCTATTTTGAGATAAATATATAGAAATCACAGACAACATAAAGATGGAAAAACATAAACCGGCTGACAGAAGGACAGCCGGTTGGCGAAAACAAAACGGGAAACTCGATGCAAAGAGTTTCCCGTTTTGCTATATATTGTATGAGACTATGACATCTCGATAATGGATAAATCTGTTGAAGTGTAGTTCAACCTGTTATGCATCCTCAAAAGCCACCTGATTTTTCCGGAAAAATTTCCGAACCATCTCATCCCACACCCGGTCCAGCTGTTTGTCCAGGGTGAAAATTTTCAGAGAAGTGCCGGTAGTACAAAGAAGCTGCTTCCCGTCAAACTGACAGTTCAGGTACAGACCGTAGATGTCTTCAGGCTTCAGTGCTATGCCGCTTTGTGAGAGCAGCTTTTCCACATTGGAAGAGGAAAGCTGAAAGACAATCTTAAAATTCAAAGGTGTGCGTTTCCCTTTGATTATGGAAAAACACTGCGCCTGCACATCTTCCCACAGACAGTACGTCCGCATGGGTTCCTGTTCGGAATCAAAAAATTCTTTATGCAGTTGTCCATCCAGAGTATAAGTGACAAAGGTGGTAAAAGAAGCTTCCACAAAAGAAAAATGCTGAAACATTTCTCCAATAAATAATTTTCCGGTAAAATCTTTCAAATCTAAAATACGAAGTGCTAACAAATATAATCCTCCCAATGTGATATGACATAATGGTTATCCGGTATGCGAATTCAGGAAAACCAGTTGTTTTTATGAAAAAACCAGATTTCGATCAAAACAATAACAGCGCAGATACCGATCAGAATCCCGTAGGCGTGGGGAGCAGAAAGTTCCGGCATATGAGAAAAATTCATGCCATACCACCCGGTGATAAGCGACAGTGGGAAAAAGATCGTGGTTACTACGGTGAGAATCCGCATGGTGCGGTTCTGTCTGGCGTCAATCTGAGACTGCTCCATTTCACGAATCTGCAGGGCATATTCCCGAAGCATCTGGGAATGATCATAGAGCCGTTCGATCCTGGATGCATACAGAGAAAAAATCTGACATTCTTCTGCCTGAAAAAAGTGGTTGGAATTCTCTTCCAGATCCTCACAGAAATCAGACAGCTGCTGATAATAAGAATGCAGGATCAGAAGGCGTTTGCGGATGTGCATAAGCTGTGCGGAAGAGTCAGAGATCGTGTGTTTTATGATTTTTTCTTCCAAATCACTCATGTGCTGTTCCAGCTCCTGTAAAAACAAGGCATCTTCCAGTGTAAGTGTGCCGATGAGCTGACACAGAAATTCTGCGATGGTCTTACAGTTCAAAAGTTCCCCCTCTTCAAGAATTGTAAGAATCGCCTGGATATGTTTCGAATCATCAACGAGAACCAGCAGATTTTTATTCATATAGAAAGAAATGGATAAAACAGTCTCTTCAATACTTCTTTTATCGGGAATCAAAAGGGTTCCCAGGATACAGTCCTTGAACATTTCTGCTTTGCAGTATCGGATATTGTGATTTTGCATGTTCCTTGCGAGAATATGATAATAGGGGAGAGAATGATAGCGCTGTTCACACTCTTCAGTGGAAACCAGAGATATCACCACATCAGTGTCTTTCGGCTGATAATATTCATCCAGCATTTCCATGGAACTGTTCAGTAAATAATCCATACAACCTCCAAGTTATAATTTAAAAAAAACAGATATCAGTATTATAAACCAAAAGACACAAAAAGAACATAGAAAATCTCTTTTCAATTTTCTGAAGATATGATATAGTAAAATGTAGTATTGAAAACTATATCAGGTAGGCAAAATTACAGGGTGTGACGAAGTCCAAAAGCGAAAGCTGTAATCTTGCGATGATGAGAAAAGATATGGATACACAGTTATGTAGAAAATATATAATGCTGGAGGCAGGAAGTAATGAAATATAAAATAATTGTAGATAGTTGTGGAGAATTGACACCAGAGATGAAACAGGATGAACGTTTTGCATCGGCAGCACTGACTCTTGAAGTGGGAGCAGATACTATTGTGGATGATGATTCCTTTGATCAGGCAGATTTCTTAAGAAAGGTAGCAGCATATCCGGAGTGTCCGAAATCAGCATGCCCGTCTCCGGAAGTTTACCAGAGAGGGTTTGAGGCAGATGCGGAACATCTGTATGCGGTGACTCTTTCCGCTGAACTGAGTGGTTCCTATAATAGTGCGGAACTTGGAAAAAGCCTGACACTGGAAGAACATCCGGATAAGAAAATTCATGTATTCAACTCAAAAAGTGCTTCGATAGGGGAGACACTGATCGCACTGAAGATCCAGGAAATGTGAAGAAGCAGGCATGGAATTTGAACAGGTTGTGGAAACTGTGGATGCTTATATCGAATCTCAGCACACGTATTTCGTACTGGAGAATCTGGAAACACTGCGAAAAAACGGGCGACTGAGCAGAGTAAAAGCACTGGTGGCTTCCGCATTGAAGATTAAACCGGTAATGGGTTCCACACCGGAAGGTACTATCTGCCAGCTGGATCAGGCGAGAGGAATCAATAAAGCACTGGTTAAAATGGTTGATTATGTAAAAGAAGGAGAAAACAACAGCAGTGATAAAATACTTGCTATCAGCCACTGCAACTGTCCGGAGAGGGCACAGATGGTAAAAGAGGCACTTCTGGAAAGAATGCAGGTGAAAGATGTGATTATTCTGGATACCGCAGGGGTGAGCTCCATGTATGCGAATGACGGTGGAATTATTGTTGTATTGTAATTGTACAGAAGGCAGCAAGCCAGTTACTGTTCACTCCGTTCTCAGTAACACGCTTCGCGATGCACAGAATTTATGCTAATCGCATAAATTCGCGCCATATGTCTCGGGTTTTCTGTGACCTTCGCTCACAAAAAACACCTCGCGGGATATTATCAGTGAACAGTAACGCAAGCCAAACGTTTTAAAAACATTCTTTGCTTTTAACGTGTGATATGGTATAATTGGCAGTATGAGATATGCAGCTGTCCAAATCTCCAAAAGACAGCGGCAAAACTGAAAGCAAAGGAGCACACTTATGAGTCAGGCGAAAGTAGATAATTATAAAAAGAGTAAAGCCAATCGCCAGAAAATCATGAAAAAAGAAAAAATCATGCATCGTCTGGAACTGGTATGTATCGCCCTTGTCTGTGTGGTTTTCGTTGGATGGATCGGATATTCCGTATATGCGAAAATTGACAGAGCACAGGGTACTGCGCAGGAAACGGTAGAATTTGATGCAAGCGCAGTACAGAATTATGTCAGTGGACTGACACAGGACTAAAACAGACAAGGAGCTGAAAATATGAAGAGAGTATTATTAAAATTAAGCGGAGAAGCACTGGCAGGCGAAAAGCACACCGGATTTGATGAAGCAACCGTAACTGAGGTTGCAAAACAGGTAAAAGTTCTTGTAGAGGATAGTGTGGAAGTCGGTGTGGTAATCGGTGGTGGAAACTTCTGGAGAGGAAGAAGCAGCGAGACCATAGACCGGACAAAAGCAGATCAGATCGGTATGCTTGCAACTGTTATGAACTGTATCTATGTATCTGAGATTTTCCGTTCCGTAGGAATGAAAACGGAGATTTTTACTCCTTTTGCCTGTGGAGCTATGACAAAGCTGTTTTCCAAAGATGAGGCAAATGCATGTTTCGCAGAGAAGAAAGTCGCTTTCTTTGCAGGCGGAACCGGACATCCTTATTTCTCAACAGATACAACTACCGTACTTCGTGCCATCGAGATTGAGGCAGAGACCATTCTTCTTGCAAAAGCAGTGGATGGTGTCTATGACAGTGATCCGAAGACGAATCCGAACGCTAAAAAATACGACAGCGTGCATATTCAGGAAGTCATTGACCAGAAGCTGGCAGTGGTAGATCTGACTGCATCGATTCTGTGCATGGAAAATAAGATGCCGATGCTGGTATTCGGACTGAACGAAGAAAACAGTATTATCCGTGCAGCAAAGGGTGAGATTGACGGAACAAAAGTTCTGGTAGACTAAGAGCGTAATAAAAAGATGTTACTCAGACGGAGTGAGCAGTAACAAAAAGACAGACCAGGAGGAAATATACATGGATGAGAGAATCGTAAAATATCAGGAAAAAATGGATAAGACACTGGCCAATCTGGACAGCGAATTTGGAACAATCCGTGCAGGAAGAGCCAATCCTCACGTACTTGACCGTATAATGGTAGAATACTACGGAGCACCGACACCACTGCAGCAGGTGGCCAATATTTCTGTACCGGAAGCCCGGATGATCCAGATTCAGCCGTGGGAAGGATCTCTGGTAAAAGAAATTGAAAAAGCAATCAATATGTCAGACCTGGGAATCAATCCGACTAACGATGGTAAAGTCATTCGTCTGGTATTTCCGGAGCTTACCGAAGAACGAAGAAAAGATCTGGTAAAAGAAGTTAAGAAGAAAGGCGAAGCTGCAAAAGTAGCTGTCCGCAATATCCGTCGTGATGCAAATGATATGCTGAAAAAGCTGGGAAAAACGGATGTGTCTGAAGACGAAATTGCTGAGCTGGAAGATTCTGTTCAGAAAATGACAGATAAGTTCATCAAAAAAGTAGATGAAGCAGTGGAAGTAAAATCAAAAGAAATCTTAACTGTGTAATATCATGCACTTTCGGAGTGCGTGAAAAGCTGAGGGGCATCAACATATGGAAACCGATCCATTGTATGGTGTCCCTTTTTCAATGAGCAAAGGAGAATTGTATGAGAGTACCAAATCATATCGCTATCATCCTTGACGGCAACGGCCGCTGGGCAAAAAAAAGAGGCATGCCGAGAAGCTTCGGTCATGTCAAAGGATGTGAAAATCTGGAAGATATCTGTGAAGTGGCAAAAGAACTGGGAGTAAAATATCTGACTGTTTATGCCTTTTCCACAGAAAACTGGAAACGATCCAGAGAAGAAGTGGATGGACTGATGAAGCTGTTTCGGAATTATCTGAAAAAATGTATTAAGATCTCACAGAAAAATAATATGCGTGTAAAAGTGATCGGAGATATTACCGCTTTTGATCCGGATATTCAGGAGAGTATCGAAAAACTGGAAGATTTTTCCAAAGATTTCACAGATCTGCATTTTCAGATCGCACTGAATTATGGAAGCAGAGATGAAATCACCAGAGCTGTGAACCGGATGCTGGAAGATCAGAAAGCCGGGAAGCTGGAGATACCGGTGAGTGAAGATACGATATCAGAATATCTGGATACGGCAGGAATCCCGGATCCGGATCTGATGATCCGTACCAGCGGAGAACTGCGGTTGTCCAATTACCTGCTGTGGCAGCTGGCATATAGCGAATTTTATTTTACCGATGTGCCGTGGCCGGATTTTAAAAAAGAAGAACTGGTCAAAGCAATTGAAAAATACAATGAGAGAGACCGCAGATATGGCGGTGTGAAGGAGGAGTAGGATGTTTAAGACAAGACTGATCAGCGGAATTGTCCTGGTGATCCTGGCACTTGCTACGATTATCTGTTCCGGACCGGTACTTCTGGTGACTCTGATCGGAGTTTCCTGTATCGGTATGCAGGAATTATATCGGGCGGCGGGTGTTCACGAAGGAAAAACAAACGGACTGGAAATTGTAGGTTATGTGGCAATTGTGATCTATTACCTGGCGGTTGCTTATCTTCCGGTAAGTTATCATCTGCCGGCAGTAATTCTTGGTGTTCTGATCATGATGAGCATTTTTGTGTTTACGTACCCGAAATATAATAACAAACAGATTATGACTGCATTTTTCGGTATGGTTTATGTGGGTGTGATGCTTTCTTATATCTATCAGACCCGTGTACTGCCGGGTGGTGCGTTTCTGGTATGGCTGATCTTTTTATGTTCCTGGGGCTGCGATACCTGCGCATATTGTGTGGGTGTACTGATCGGAAAACATAAGATGGCACCGGTACTAAGCCCCAAAAAATCCATCGAGGGAGCTGTTGGCGGTGTTCTCGGTGCAGCCCTTCTGGGAGCAATTTATGCGGCAGCGACGGGTGCTTACAACCCGAATTCGGCTCATACACCTCTGATTTACGCGATCATCTGTGGTGTGGGAGCACTGGTATCTATGGTGGGAGATCTGGCTGCTTCTGCAATCAAGAGACAGGAAAATATCAAAGATTATGGAACATTGATTCCCGGTCATGGCGGTATTCTGGATCGGTTTGACAGTGTGATCTTTACTGCACCGGTTATTTACGCACTGGCGATTACTCTGATGTAAAATGATGCATAGGACGTGGAGGAGAGAACATACTATGGAAAAAACAATTGCAATTTTAGGGTCGACCGGTTCTATCGGAACACAGACTCTGGAAGTAGTAAGAGAAAATAAGGATATCCGGGTAGCCGGTTTGAGTGCGGGAAGCAATATTACTCTGCTGGAAAAACAGATCAGGGAATTTCATCCGTCTCTGGCAGCAGTCTGGGACGAAGAGCAGGCGAAGATCCTGGCAGGAAAAGTTCGCGATCTGGATGTAAAAGTCGTCAGCGGCATGGATGGGCTGGTGCAACTGGCACAGATGGAAGAAAGCCAGATCCTGGTCACGGCGATCGTAGGAATGATCGGGATCCGACCGACTATCGCGGCTATTCAGGCGGGAAAAGATATTGCACTTGCCAATAAAGAGACACTGGTAACGGCAGGGCATCTGATCATGCCGATGGCAAAAGAAAAAGGAGTAAAGATCCTTCCAGTGGACAGCGAACACAGTGCAATTTTTCAGGCAATCCACGGAGAGGACAAGAGAGAGATTCATAAATTACTGATCACAGCATCCGGCGGACCGTTCCGTGGAATGAAAACATCAGATCTTGCACATGTAAAAGTAGAAGATGCGCTGAAACATCCAAACTGGGCGATGGGACAGAAGATCACGATTGACTCGGCAACCCTTGTCAACAAAGGACTGGAAGTGATGGAGGCAAAGTGGCTCTTTGACGTGGATCTGGACCATATTCAGGTTGTGGTACAGCCAAAGAGCATCATTCATTCGATGGTAGAATTTGTGGATGGTGCGGTGATGGCACAGCTCGGAACACCGGATATGAAATTGCCGATTCAGTATGCACTGTATTATCCGCACAGAAGATATCTTCCGGGAGAGAGGCTGGACTTTAAGAAGCTGACAGAAATTACCTTTGAAGAACCGGATATGGGAACATTTTTAGGATTACCGATGGCGATGGAAGCATCACGTAGAGGTGGCAGTATGCCGACGGTTTTCAATGCGGCTAATGAGCGGGCGGTTGCAAAATTCCTGCATGGACAGATCGGATTTCTGGATATTTACCGAAGCATCCGGGAGGCCATGGATCGTCACCAGGTGATCGAACATCCGTGTCTGGAAGAAATCCTGGAAACTGAAGCAAAGACCTATGAGTGGATGGAAAGCAGGTGGAGTATTTGAGTATTATAATCGCTGTTCTGATCCTTGGTATCGTAATTATCGTACATGAGTTCGGACATTTTTTACTGGCAAAAACGAACGGCATCGTGGTAGAAGAATTTTCTGTGGGAATGGGACCAAGGATACTGTCAACGCAGCGGGGAACGACAAGGTATTCACTGAAACTGATTCCTTTTGGCGGTTCCTGTATGATGCGGGGGGAAGATGGAGAAGAGAACGGAGAAGGGACATTCAACAGCAAATCTGTCTGGAGACGTTTTTCCGTCATTGCCGCAGGACCGATTTTTAATTTTATTCTTGCATTTTTTGGTGCAATGGTTATTATAGGTATTATCGGATACGATCCTCCGGTTGTCACACAGGTAAAAGAAGGAACACCGGAAGAAGCTGCCGGACTGAAAGAAGGCGATCTGCTCACTTCCTTTGACGGAAAGAAGATTTATCTGGGAAGAGAGCTGTATTCTTATCTGACACTGGAAGGGTTGGAAGATAAAGATATCACAGTTGTTGTAAAAAGAGACGGAAAAAAAGAAACACTGACCTATCATCCTGCGACGGAAGAACGTTATATGCTGGGGTTCAGTTATAATCCGGATGAAAATCAGGCACAGATCCAGTCGGTAACGATCGGTGGTGCACTGGCAGATGCAGGTCTTCAGGCGGGCGATTACATCGCAGCAGTGGATGACAATGAGATTGCGTCCGGGGAAGCTTTGAGTCAGTATTTTGAAGAGCATCCGCTGTCGGATCAGACGGTGACACTGACGTATCTGCGCGACGGACTGGACTATGATGTGGAGGTGACTCCACAGGCAGTCCACTATGTGGAACAGGGATTTTCCTATAATCTCGGGCGGGAAAAAACCAATGCGCTCGGTGTGATCAGGTACAGTGCCCTGGAAGTGCGGTACTGGATCAACAGTACGCTGGAAGGATTGAAACTTCTGATCACAGGAAAACTGGGAATGGACAGCCTGTCCGGTCCGGTGGGAGTGGTGAATGTGATCGGAGATGCTTATAAGGAAAGCAAAAGTGAGGGCACACTGATGACCTGGCTGACCATGATCAATATGATGATTCTGATTTCCGCGAATCTGGGAGTTGCCAATCTGCTCCCGCTTCCGGCACTGGATGGCGGCCGACTGGTATTTTTACTGATCGAGGCAGTCAGAGGAAAACCGGTGAACCGGGAGGCAGAAGGCATGGTGCATTTTGCGGGACTGCTTTTGCTGATGGGACTGCTCGTGTTTGTTACATTTAAGGATGTAAGAGGACTGTTCTGAGAACAGTGTATGGAACCGTAATGGAGTATGATGAAATGACATGAAGAAAAAGGACAAAATCAGAAAAATCATTATATATTGTTTAACGGTCATCTTTCTTATGGGCTCTTTTCAGGAAAAGGTGCCGTCCAGGGAAGCTCTTCTGATATTATCGGAGGAGAAGACGGTGCTCACTTCCTTTTCGGAAAATATGAGACTGGTGGACTGTAAGAAAGAAGAAAATGAAAACGAATCTTCCTGGCCGGGAAAAGAAGAAAACCGACAGTCACAAAACAGCGAACAGTTGTTGTATTATCTGACGATGGGAGAGCTTCTGATACTTCTCGGGATATTTCTTTCCGGAAAGAGGGAGATTGAAAGGTTCAGCCGGAAGTATCTGAGGCGGATGATTTATGTGATCCGCTATATGCAGGATATGGACGGTCGAAAAAAACATCATTTCTGTTATAAATAAAGAGAGATATATCTATATTGTAGTAGAAAGGATGTTTATAAAAAATGGAAACGTATAAATTCTTACTGGATCTTTGCCTGATCCTGTTATCAACAAAAGTCCTGGGGCTTCTGACCAGAAAATTCAGTATGCCACAGGTTGTAGGTGCACTGCTTGCCGGAGTTATTCTCGGCCCTGGTATTCTTGGAATTATTACACCGACTGACTTTATCAGCGATACAGCGGAAGTCGGCGTAATCGTCCTGATGTTCTGTGCCGGTATGGAGACGGATGTACAGGAACTGAAAAAAAGCGGCAAATCCGCACTGATCATTGCATTGATCGGTGTACTGGTACCTCTGGTTGGCGGCTATGCCGTAGCAGCTTTCTTTAACCGTCCGGGTATGCTCGAATCAGATGCATCCTGCAGTCTGTTTTTGCAGAATGTATTTATCGGTGTGATCCTGACAGCAACTTCCGTAAGTATCACAGTTGAGACACTGAAAGAACTTGGAAAATTAAAAACCCGTTCCGGTAACGCGATTCTTGGTGCGGCAGTTATCGATGACATTCTTGGTATCATTGCACTGACACTGATCACCAGTATGGCAGATGAATCAGTTAAGATTTCAATTGTGTTACTGAAGATTATTGGTTTCTTTATCTTTGTTGCTGTGGCAGGATTTATTTTCTATAAGTTCTTCAGCAAATGGAGTGCAGGGGAAGGTACAGGTCTGCAGAGGCATGTAATCGTATCCTTTGTATTCTGTCTGTTTATGTCCTATGCGGCAGAACAGTTTTTTGGCGTTGCCGATATCACCGGAGCTTATTTTGCAGGACTGATTATTTCTATGACCCAGAGAGAGCCATATATCGCATCCCGATTTGATGTGCTTTCTTATACATATCTTTCACCGATCTTTTTTGCAAGCATCGGTCTGAAGGTAAGTCTTCCGGAAATGAATGGTACGATCGTTGCATTTGCGGTTGTGCTTACTATTGTTGCTATCCTGACAAAAGTAGTCGGATGTGGTCTGGGTGCAAAGCTCTGTCACTATAAGAATTATCAGGCGATTCGTATCGGTGTGGGCATGATCTCCCGAGGTGAGGTTGCGCTGATCGTGGCAAGTAAGGGAGAGAGCCTGGGACTGATGTCGACGGCGGTTATGGGACCGGTTGTTATCGTGGTTATCCTGACGACCATTATTGCGCCGATTCTGCTGAAACCGGTATTCAAACGGGGACCGGAGACAACACCGGATCCGAATGTGGATATGTCTAAGAATTATGAGGCGATTAATAAGTTCAGGGAAGGTAAATAAAAGATTATGAGAACTCCTGAAAAGGACGATGTGCAAGGCGGACGAAACCGGGGGACTCACATAGAAAAAACAGACACCCGCTGGT
>ENA-OQHF01000485-OQHF01000485.1-human-gut-metagenome-genome-assembly--contig:-NODE-485-length-24388-cov-5.277029_pt1 | contig 24388 bp, 17 predicted proteins | sample MGYA00242559_ERZ504709 | MGnify/ENA primary metagenome ERZ504709 (study PRJEB26092, sample SAMD00036203) | human gut metagenome | host: Homo sapiens | study: EMG produced TPA metagenomics assembly of... | reverse complement strand
CTTCCTTATCATCATGACGGTAGAATATCTGTACTTTGCTGTTTTCCGGTGCATAATACTCTACAGTTGTTTTGTCTGCCGCATTATACGGAAGGGAAAGTATCCCCTTATACTGCTCATAAAATGAAAAGAAAATATTTTCCGCACACAGCATATCCATCAGCTTTTGCAGTAACAGCATATGTGTACCGCCAAGCTGTTCCTGTCCAAACTGCGTATGGTATTTTAAATATGCCATACCACACACCGGCGGCATTTTTTTATTTTCCAGCAAATATCCGCCGATACAGGTAAAGACCTGTTCGTCTGCCGTTTCGTGTTTCACAAAATAACGGTACGCATTTTCTGCCAGATAAGCCATTTCAACCGCCGCATCCGGCAGCTGCTGACGGTAATACGTAAAAACTTCCGGAATTCTGCCAGATAAATTTCCTGTAAATAGCCGTTCCACCAGTATCCGCTCTGCCAGTGCCTGGCACGGCACCCTAAATCCTGCACAGGCACGCCATACTTTCATCATTTTATCGGACTTTGCCTGATAAAACTGTTCTAAATATGCCAGTACATTTTCGTCATACTTGCCCTCATCAAACACATGAATACAGCACGCCAGCAGTTTTTCATTGTATTCCTGCGGTCTTAACAAAATCATATTTCTTGCCATACGTAAAAGCTTTGCCGGTGCGGCTTCTTCAAAACCGTATTCACATACCAAATCAAAAGCATCCTCATACATGCCTTCTGCAATACACGTTTCAATCAGCAGCGCTGCATCGTGTATCTGCAATTCTTCTTTTAAAATCTTTTCATAGCGCTCTCCAAAATCTTCGCCATGATAATATTCATGATAATACTGTATCTGCCAGCTGTTTAACCGTTTTCTTGTAATCTGGTTGACATTGCCGTCTGCCATCAATGCAAGACATACTGCACAGGCTTCTTCATCGTTTTTACGCTGTTCTAAGCTTTGTTCAAACCAGTTCAGCAGCAGATAAATGTCTTTGCTGCAGTAATCATCCAGCGCTTTTAAATATGCCGGATTATCATAAACCCTCTCGATTTCATACTGGATACTGCCTTTATGTACCTGTTTGCCTGCATCTTCAAACATCAGAATGCAGTCCCTTGTATACATCTGCACATAGGCAGTCCGTCCCACCAGCGTACAGCGCTGTCCCTTGCGCAGTTCCTTGTGCTTTACCAGCACCGACTCAATCTTGTCATTGAATACGGTAATACGGTATGTAAATAAGTATCTTGACAAGAATGGTGCCGTTTCTTCATTGACACCGACATTCTGAAACAGCCATCCATAAATCACTTCCAGATAAGGATCAATATATCCCTTTTTCATCTGCCCATAGGCAAACCGCTCTATCTGCGGTGCATACGTGTTCATGATTTCTCTGGAGCTGCTGTGATTTTTTAAAATGTCCGCATACAGATATGCCTTGCTTTTTGTACTTAAACTGCTCTCATATGTAAAGTAACGCAGTACAATCTGCGGCAGGCGTTTTAATTCTTTTTTATCTAAACTTTCTATATAAAATTCATACAGACGCGTAATGCGGAGTCCACGCAGAATTCCCTTCTCGTACAGTCCTGCGTATTCCGGTCCAACCAGCTCATTGCGGATCATATGTGTAACAAGTACGGTTAAGATTTCATCCTTGTCAAAAAAGTCGTTTAATGCTTTAAGCAGTCTTAAATACTGCATATCTGCCACTTTACCGTTTGCAATCATTTCACACACATACAAAGTCAGTTTCGTGGAAATTATGCCGTACTTACAGCCGAACTGTAAAATGTGCAGTTCAAAATCGTTTAACACACGCAAAAGCTCCGGCTGTGCATTTAAAATCTGTAACGCTTCATAATACATCACAGGACTTACACAGCCATTGTGGTATGCATCCTTAATCCGTAAAAGCTTAATGCTCTTATTTGCATCTTCCACAGCATCCAGATAAAATAAAACCCACAGAACGCGCCACGTATCATAGCCGTTTTCATAATAATCCCGGATTACCTTAACTGCCGCAAAGGTATAGGACTTATCTTTATAATACATTGCACTGACATACAGGTAATAACAGTACAATTCCACATGGCTGTCCTTATTTTCTTCAAGAAAATCCCTGACATTGTCAATCAGCCAGCCGGCTTCATCACTGCGGTTCTGCACCAGCAGAATCTGTGCCTGTGCCAGCTTGAAAAAAATATCGTCATCGCAGATACCGCGCATGCGTTCTATAATCTGTAAAGATTTGTCCTGCCATGCCCGCTTGTCTTCCCGCTTCATTCTGAAACTTAAATATTCCTGAACCAGTGCAAGCACCGCCTGCTTTTTCTCACGGTGCGTATTTTCCTGTCCGGCGCAGTCTACTTCAATTTCAACCGTATATTTCTGCGTAAAAGAACAGATTGTCATTCTGCCCCAGTTCCTGCCCGCGTGCAGCTTGTCCGCATCAATGACATATTCCAGTTCATACTTATTGCCCGTAAAATTCTCAGACGTAATGCGTGTTATCTTCGGACAGATAAACGGTACATCCGTTTCAACCGTAAGCTCCGTATATCCCCAGCCGCTCCTGGTAATCGTTACACGCTCTTTCACGCTTTCCGTAAAATCCGCAAATGTCTTTGTCTGCGGAAAAACATCTATGCCAACCGGTGATTTTTTCCGCACGGCAATTAAAAATTCTTCCATTGCTGCATTAACGTTGGCTTCACTGCCGTTTTTAGCGCCTTTTACCACATCATAAATATTGGTCTGTACCGGATCGTTTTTTAAAAATATCCGTTTAAAATCCGGCGATAAAAAAAACCCTGCTGCCTCCTCCGGTGAAGTCTGTACAAGATTGGCAAAATGAAACATACTGCCTGCCGCTCCCATGCTGGTCATGACCTTCTGCGCTTCAACCGTGTATTCATAAGATACGCTTTTTTCACCCGCACTGCTGACAATATAAAACTGTCCCTGAATCACCGTACCTTCTTTTAAATCCGCGGCATCTACCGTATAAACTATCTCTGCCGGTGTCGTGCCAAACTGGGGTTTTTCAATGCGGACACGTGCATGACTGGATAATACAATGCCGTAAGCCGGCTGTGATGCCGTAAACCGGAACGTAAACATTCCCTGTCCGCCTGCCGTGACACTGCCGGTCAGCGTATAATCCTGCACTTCTAATTCCGGTCTTTGATATGTAAATTTTCCTCTTGCTAATCGATTGATATACTCCTTCATTCGGAATCAGCCTCCGCTTTGATTTTATCTAAATGCTCTTTCATCTTTTTCTCGTAACCGATTTCTGTCATTTCATAAAAACGACTGTCTTTTAATGCATCCGGCAGATACTGCTGTCTGACATAGTGGTTCTTATAATCATGTGCATACAGATACCCTGCACCGTGACCTAGCTTTGCCGCACTCTTATAGTGGGCATCCTGCAAATGTGCCGGAATTGGAGCGGTCTTTTGTGTTTTTACCACTTCCATTGCCTTATCGACTGCCATATAAGCCGCATTGCTTTTCGGTGCGCATGCCACATACAACGCCGCCTGTGAAAGCGTAATCCGTGCTTCCGGCATACCGAGCCGCTCAACCGCCTGTGCCGCCGCCGAAGCAACTACCAATGCCTGCGGGTCTGCATTGCCCACATCTTCACTCGCACAGATTAAAATCCGCCTTGCAATAAACCGCACATCCTCCCCGGCATATAACATTCTTGCCAGATAATAGGCGGTGGCATCCGGGTCTGAGCCGCGCATACTCTTAATAAATGCTGAAATCGTATCATAGTGGTTATCACCTGTTTTATCATAGCGGATCACACGCTTCTGGATACATTCCTGTGCCGTATCCAGTGTGATATGCACTTTTCCGTCTTCTGATTTTGCCGTTGTAAGAATTCCCAGTTCTACTGCATTTAACGCACTTCTTGCATCGCCGTTTGCTACGTCTGCAAGAAATTCCAGCGCATCTTCGTCAATCTGTGCATGAAAGCTTCCCATGCCTTTTTTTTCGTCCTGTACGGCACGCACAATCAGCTTTTTAATATCTTCCTTTTCAAGCGGCTTTAATTCAAAAATAACCGAGCGGGATAAAAGAGCGCCGTTGACTTCAAAATAGGGATTTTCCGTTGTCGCTCCGATTAAAATCAGCGTCCCATCCTCCACATACGGTAACAGATAATCCTGCTGTCCTTTATTAAAACGATGAATTTCATCGACAAACAATATCGTCTTTTTACCGTACATGCCGAGATTATCTTTTGCCTTGGCAACAATGTCTTCCATATCTTTTTTCCCGGCAACGGTCGCATTAATCTGTTCAAATGCCGCACTGGTCGTATGGGCAATGACCTTTGCCAGTGTCGTCTTTCCCGTTCCCGGCGGTCCGTAAAAAATAATGGAGCTTAATTTATCTGCCTGAATGGCGCGGTAGAGCAGCTTGTCCTTTCCGATAATATGCTGCTGCCCCACCACTTCATCCAGTGTCTGCGGTCTTAAACGAGATGCTAACGGCGATTCCTGCTTTATTGTATTTTCACGCATATAATCAAATAAATCCATAGTTATCCTCATTCCTTGGCAACTTGTTGCGAAGGGGCGATGAGAAATCCGCGCAGGCGGTTCCTCATCTGCCATCAAGGGGATTGTTTTTGCTCAAAAACAAATCCCTGTGTGAAAAATGCTTTGATTTAAGGCTTTTTCACACTATCCCCTTTTAGTCTTTAAACTGTTCTGCCATTGCCTCTAATTCATTCTTTTCTTTATAAAGCATTGTAATAATCTTGGGTTAAATATACCGCACTCTCCGTCCAGAATCATCTGATAAGCTGTATCATATGAAAATGACGGTTTGTAACAGCGTTTACTAATCAGCGCATCATAGACATCTGCCAGTGACACCAGCTGTGCACCAATTGGAATTTCATCTCCTGTAAGTCCTTCCGGATATCCGCCCCCATCGTATTTTTCATGATGATACCTTGCAATCTGCGAGCAGTACTGCATATATTCTTCTTCCCCTTCATCGTTAAAAATACGAAGGATAATATCATATCCCTTCGTTGTGTGGGTCTTCATAATCTCAAATTCTTCCGGTGTGAGTTTTCCCGGCTTTAGCAGAATCGTATCGGAAATTGAAATTTTTCCCACATCATGTAATGGCGATGCCTGTACAATCATATCAATATCGTTCTGGGTCAGTCCATATTCCGGGCATTCCTCTTTTGCACATTCCGCCAGGATTTTTGTAAAAAATTTCACACGCTTAATATGCGCACCGGATTCCACATCACGGAATTCTACAACATTGCCCAGAGATTCAATAATTTTTTCATTCAGCCGCTGTATCTTCCGGGTCTGACGCATGGTCTTTTCTTCTAACGCATTTTTGTGTTTATATAAATCAATGATGTTATTTAAGCGGCTGCTGAAGCTGTATGTATCAATCGGACTTGTCACAATATCAATAACACCATGTGCAAATGCATTTTTATAGACATCTTCTATATATTCACCGGATAAAAAAACAACCGGAACATTATCGATATAATCCATTTTCCGCATATAATCAAGTAAATCAAAACCGTTTATCCCATTGGCATACATTTCCGTCAGCACCAGACACAGAGAATCTTTTTTTTCATCAACAATCTCGATTGCCTCCTGACTGGTATCCGCTTTAATAATTTTATATTTTCCCATAAAGATATCCCCCACCATATGCTGGATACCATCATTTGCCATTACTACAAGAATGGATTCTGTATATGCCTCTTTATATACCGGATTGTCAGCCTGTACGGAAACACCTGTCATTCCCTTTTCTTTTGCCTGTTTTAACGCCGTTTCCGCGCTGCTGTAAAGCTGCCAGAAATCTGTGCCGAAACGTGAACTCACCGCTGTTCCCACTGTCACTTTTATCCGCACATCCGGATATCCGGTAATTGTTGTCTGCTCTGCTACCTGCATAATTTTATCCATATACTGCTGCTGCATCTTTTCTTCGTACAGTGGAATATACAGACAGAACTCATCGCCGCCAATACGGGACATCACCACATCGGAACGGAATATAGATACCATATTGGCAGCCATATTGTTGATTACCATGTCCCCCGCGGAACGTCCGTATGTGTCGTTAATCCATTTTAATTCACGGATATCCATTACAATAATCGCACAGTTGCCATCATTAAGCAGTGCTAAATCGTGATTTACCCGTTTTTCAAAACTGCCTCGGTTATAAAGACCCGTAAGCATATCATGTTCTGATATTTCCATATAACTGCTGCTTTCTGTTTTAACCTGGGAAAGCGGCGCTGTATCGGTAACATCTGAAACAATAATCTGCGCCTGCATTTCCCCGGTCTTTTCATCTTTGTAGATTTTTCCATAACAGAAAACTACAATGATATCGCCATTCTTTTTCACCAGACGGTGTTCCTGTATATTTTCGTTCTGGTTCCTGCGTATCTGCATCATCTTTTCTATATATTCAACGATATCTTCTGCCGGAATCAAATCGGTATGTTTTAATTGATTTTCTCTGTAATCTTTTTCAGTATATCCTGTCAGTTTCTCAAAATTTTCATCTGCCGAGATGATACGGTAATCACTCATCCGTATTCTGTAAACAGAATAAATAACATCTTTTACATTACTACTCATTTATTCCTCCACAGGCTCTAGTAAACCCAATAATAAGAAATATAACATATTTTTTTTCAAATTTCACTACCCGAAAGCAGATTTGCCTATTTTTCACAAAAAAATACAGCAAAAGCATACAAATTAAGTCTATTTCATATACTGCATTAAGAAAATGAATTGCTTTTTAGCGGAAATGAGCTTCTTATGCGTAAAACTGTGCTTCTTTATCCGGCAGTCCGTCTGACTGCCCTACTTCTTTCCGTATGTTTTTTGTTAACCTCCGTTTTCCCCTGCATTACATATGCCGGAAATTCCGACAATGGTCCTGCCATTACCTCGCCCGCCGCCATTTTAATGGAAGCTTCCACCGGACAGGTGATTTATGAAAAAGATGCCGATACAGTCTTACACCCCGCAAGCATTACAAAAATCATGACATTAATTCTGATTTTTGATGCATTAAACTCCGGTAAAATCAACCTGACCGACGATGTGACCGTATCCGAATATGCCGCTTCCATGGGCGGCAGCCAGGTCTTTTTAGAACCCGGCGAAACACAGACGGTCGAAACCATGATTAAATGTATCAGTGTTGCCAGTGCCAACGATGCCTGTGTTGCCATGGCAGAACTGATTGCCGGCAGCGAGGAGGGCTTCGTTGCCAAAATGAATGAGCGTGCCAAAGGACTTGGCATGAATAACACTACTTTTATCAACTGCTGCGGACTGGATACAGACGGGCATATGTCAACTGCAAGGGATGTTGCCCTGATGAGCCGTGAACTGATTGTGCAGTATCCTCAGATTCACAATTACTCAACCATCTGGATGGATACGATTACGCACGTTACCCGCAAAGGCGAAAGTGAGTTCGGTCTGACAAACACGAATAAGCTTATTAAACAATATCAGTGGGCAACAGGCTTAAAGACCGGTTCTACCGGACTCGCCAAATGCTGTCTTTCTGCAACCGCCAATAAAGACGGTGTTGAATTAATTGCCGTTATCATGGCTGCTCCCGACAGTAAGACCCGTTTTTCAGATGCCGTAACGCTGCTGAATTACGGATATAGTGTATGCGACATTTATCACGATACTGAAATGCCGCAGCTCCCAAACCTATCCGTATCCGGTGGGCGGTGCGATACGCTTTCACTTTCCTATGCAAAAGAATTTTCGACCTTATTCTTAGAACCTGTCGATACCGCCAGCATCGAAAAACAACTGACTCTCCCTGAAACAGTCACAGCACCTGTAAACGAGGGGGACGTCATCGGCACCCTGACATACACATTGGACGGAAAGACCATCGGCACGGTCGATATCACTGCCGCGCAGTCTGTTTCTTCTGCCACATACGGCGATGCGCTGTTTAAAATGTTCCGGAAGCTTACCGGTGCCGCGTGATTTAGAAATACAGCATAACCGTGCAGGATAAAAAAACGATAAAACAGCATACAATAAGCCGCAAAAAACGGAATCCACGGTATCTGAAACTTAAATCTGTTTCAGATACTGTTGATTCCGTCCTTTTTTACTTTGCACCCGCACCGGCAGATTATCGTCTTTCTGCCCGGTACTGTTGCATTAAATACTTTACCGTTTTACTGATATTTTGTTCCAAGCCAGAAACGGCTGACATCGCCAACCTTCTCAAGCCCATTTCCTTTTTTTGCACAGGAATAAAGCTGTCCGTCGGCATCGTAAAAATACAGCCTGTTTTTATACAGCAATGTATATGCCGTGTCTGTCTGTTCCGTCTGCTCACACATTTTTACAGGACTGCCCTTTACCGATGCACAATAATACTGCACACCGTCTTTGATATAAGTAATACCGTTCTGTGTATTGTCCACACTGCTGAGTGTTCCTGCCGTGACGCCGGATGTAATCCCGCTTTTCTTTCCTTTTTCACTGTAACAGAGTGTACCGTCTGCATTAATGTACACCAGTATATTATCCGCCGGAAGATACTCATAATCTGCCTGCAGCAGTGTATCAACCTGCACACGTTCTTTAATACCGTCTTGTGACAATTCCGCATAGGTAATTTTATTCGGCGCTAAAAGATACAGATACCCTGCCTTTTCCTCATAAATTATTTCTACGGAAGATGACAGTTCCTGCATCATATACTTTGTCTTTTGTTCTGAAATGTTGTAGTAGTACCACTCACCGTCGTCACTGAAAATCAGCGCATGGGCATTCTTTGAAGTATTTACCGTATCTGCCTTTGCCGTAAAAAAAGTTATCTGCCTTCGCACTTTCTGCATACACGCTTCTGACACTGTCAGATAATTCATTTTCTTTTTTATTCTCATCATAATCATACAGATACAATACATTATTCTTGTTGTAGCAGACAATTTTTTCTTCTGCCGCATACACAAAATATTCCTTTAACTGCCCTTCTATGAGTGTAAGCTTTCCGGACGCATCGTATACATATAACTGCATAGCTCCGAGTCCGCCTTCCTCATTGACAACCTCGACATCGGAATAAATAACTTTTCCTTTATTCGTAATATAACCGATATCTTTATCATAGGCATTTTTAGACACCTGTACCGCATCCTGTCCATCTTTCCATGTATACAGCGCATACTGCGCACTGCCCTCATCATAGACGGTTGCCGCAAAATATTCCCCGTTGTCGCTTGCAAGCGTATTTGTCACCGCATCGGCATCAATCTGCTGTGGAAACTGCGGCGTGTAAAATGTACGGTTATCGACTGCAAAAACCGCCTGCTTATTTTCACACACATAATTATTTTCCAGCCCTGCAACATTGTAAATCTTTGCACCGGAACTCATATAAAGCACATAATTTTTACGGGAAGCAAGCTTGTAAATGCCAAATCCGCCGCCTGCCAGTACACATACAACCAGCACTGCCGCGATAATCCGTTTCCGGTATCTGCTAAAAAAGCCTTTTCGTTTCTTTAGCTCCTCTGCAGCACTGCCTGCTGCTTCTTTTCCGGTATCATACACCTTTTTCATCATACCCAGATAATCGATTTCCTCATACTCCGGCTGTTCCTGTGGCTTCTTTTTTACTGCTCTACGGTCATCGGCGTTTTCCTCTTCCGGTTCTTTCTGCGGCTTGTCTGTGTGAGAAGAAGCAGACTCTTTTTCAGCCTGCTTCTTTTCATACGCCTCTTTTCTCCTCAGATAATCTGCATTATTGACGATAATCTCTGGTCCCGGTTCACAATTCGGGCAGGCACTGCCCTCATACTCCTGACCACATTTCGGACATTTCATGGCGATTCCTCTCACATATTAAAATGTAAATTTGTCTGCGAAATATGCCTTTAAATCAGCAATCTTTACACGTTCCTGTTCCATTGTATCTCTGTCACGTACCGTTACGGCATTATCTTCTTCTGAATCAAAGTCGTATGTAATGCAGAACGGTGTACCGATTTCATCCTGTCTTCTGTATCTCTTACCAATATTTCCTCTGTCATCGAATTCACAGTTATAAGTCTTTGAAAGTTCAGCAAACACCTTTTCTGCGCCTTCATTTAACTTCTTAGACAGCGGAAGCACACCGATTTTTACCGGTGCCAGTGCCGGATGGAAATGAAGCACGGTTCTTACGTCACCGCCTTCTAATTCTTCCTCATCATATGCAGAACACAGGAATGCAAGTGTTACACGGTCTGCCCCCAGTGAAGGCTCGATAACGTATGGAATGTACTTTTCCTTTGCTTCATCATCAAAATAAGACATATCTTCACCGGATACGGTCTGATGCTGTGTCAAATCGTAATCTGTTCTGTCGGCAATACCCCAGAGCTCGCCCCAGCCGAATGGGAATAAGAATTCAATATCCGTTGTTCCCTTGCTGTAGAAGCATAATTCTTCCGGAGAATGATCTCTTGCACGCATTTCATCTTCCTTGATTCCCAGCTTCTGTAACCAGTCGATGCAGTACTGTCTCCAATATGTAAACCACTCCAAGTCTGTTCCCGGCTTGCAGAAGAATTCAAGTTCCATCTGTTCAAATTCTCTGGTACGGAATGTGAAGTTACCCGGTGTAATTTCATTTCTGAAAGACTTACCAATCTGACCGATACCAAACGGTACTTTCTTTCTGGATGTTCTCTGTACATTTTTAAAGTTGACGAAAATACCCTGTGCTGTTTCCGGTCTTAAATAAACGGTATTCTTTGCATCTTCCGTAACACCCTGGAATGTCTTAAACATCAGGTTAAACTGTCTGATTTCTGTAAAGTTGTGCTTTCCGCAGGTCGGACAGTTGATTTCGTGTTCGTCAATGAAATTCTTCATCTGTTCCTGTGTCCAGCCGTCTACAGAACCGCCTAAATCAAACTTATTCTCATCTGCCCAGTCTTCAATCAGCTTATCGGCACGGAATCTTTCATGACATTCCTTACAATCCATTAACGGATCAGAGAATCCGCCAAGGTGCCCTGAAGCAACCCATGTCTGAGGGTTCATTAAAATTGCACAGTCCACGCCGACATTGTACGGACTTTCCTGAACGAACTTCTGCCACCATGCTTTTTTCACATTATTCTTTAATTCTACACCCAGATTGCCGTAGTCCCATGTATTAGCAAGTCCACCGTAAATTTCTGAACCCGGATACACAAATCCTCTTGCCTTTGCTAAGGCTACAATCTTTTCCATTGTCTTTTCCATTTCTAATCTCCATTCCTCCGCACCTGCGGCTCATTCTTCTCTATCCTTTTTCTTTTATGCGCTTACACTCCGCATAAACATGCAACAATTTTATACTATTTTTATCATTCTGACAAGACCATATTCTTCTTCTGAGCGGCTTTCTTACAAAGCCGCGATTACTATATATGGATATTTGTGCTGTTCACACTAGTCTTCCCACGGGCGGATTCTGTATGCCGCGCCGATTTCATCGCAAATCTTTTGACACTGTGCTTCCTGTTCGTGACTGATGGTCGTATCTACGGTTGTCATAACAACATGCGGTACGTATTTTGTACACGCTTTTGCAAATGAAAGCATCGCATCAAAGGATTCTTCCCCGAATTTACTTCTGACGAGCTTTAAATACTCCTCTTTTTCCGGATGGTTTAAGCTGACGGATACCGTGTCTACAAGTCCCTTTAATTCCGGTGCGATGTCACGTCCGTTAATCAGACTGCCTGCACCGTTGGTATTGATACGGATAGGCTTGTTATATTTTTCTTTGACAAATGCCGCAATCTCTTTTAACGCATCAAAACGCTCTGTCGGCTCACCAAAGCCACAAAACACCACTTCGTTGTACTGTGTCATATCAAACTTTTCAAATTCTTTTTTTACTTCTTCCACAGACGGCTCTCTTTCCAGCCACAGTCTGTCGGATTCTCCGATTCTGTCCATCGTCTGCCTCAGACAGAACGTACAGGCATACGGACATTTATTTGTCAGATTGACGTACAGATTATTATGTACCTTATAAAGAATTTCCATCGTATAATCTCCTTTTCCATATCTTTATTTTAAGGTAGTGAGCAGTTCCTCAAAGCAGACACCGTCTGTCAGCGGAATGTCCATTTCCATAGATTTCAAAATACATTTTTTAATAAATGCGGATGCTTTTTTCACCGAATCGTGGAAATCCACACCGTTGACCGCATCTGCCGCAATAATGGCACTGAAAATATCACCCGTGCCGGAACGGGACATCCCTGCCTTTTCGGTCTTGATAAAATAGCCCTCCTGCCCCATTTCATAACAGAAATTCGCCACATATTTCCCCTGCTGGATACCTGTGATAACAATTTTTTCCGGTCCTTTTTCCGCTAAAAGCTCTGCCATATGGGTCAGCTCTTTTTTGGTCCAGCTTTCATGATATGCCATTCCGGAAAGGATACAGCCTTCTGTCAGATTCGGTGTTAAAATATCCGCATGTGTCACCAGCTTTTTCATTTCCTCACAGGTTTCCTGCGTATAGGTCGGATACATTTTTCCGTAATCGCCCATCACCGGATCGATAATGGTAATGTTGTCTTTTGTCTGAAACAGTGACAGAAAATGCTCCACAATCCGTATCTGGCGTGCCGAGCCTAAAAAGCCCGTGCAGATGCCGTTAAACTGCAATCCCAGTTTCACCCACTCCTGCATATAGTCTTCCATTTTATCTGTATAATCATCAAAAAAGAAGCTTTCAAAACCCGTGTGATTGGAAAAAATCGACGTTGGCAGTGGACAGCACTGAACCTTCATTGCCGAAATGACCGGCAGCTCCACAGCAATTGAACAACGCCCAAACCCGGACATATCGTTGATAACCGCTATTTTCTTCTGATGATTGTGTGACATATCTGACATATCCTTTATCCTCTTTTTATTCTTATTTCTGTACGGCTCTGCCGCAGTCCGTCATTTTACAGGCACATATCCGAAACGCGGAGCACGAACATATGTCCGTGTCCTGTATCCCGGCTTACTTTACCCCGGCAGCATGGCTTCGGATTTCATCTGCTTATCCAAATGCTTTGCACAGATACGCTTTAAAACCATTTTCAATTCCGTGAGTACATTTTCACTGACTGTAAACGTATACAGCTTTTCAAGCGGTGCCGTGACAATATACTGGAGCGTGTATACGGTAGATTCTTCTAACTGTATGCCGTCCGGCGCCTGTCCGTGACACGCATGGCAGTAAATGCCGTCCGCCGTCATCGAATACGTATCTAAGTCCTGTGTACCGCCGCAATTCTTACATGCAAACACTTCCGGACACTCGCCGTTTAAGGCAATCATTCTTAATTCAAAAATACATTTTACCAGTGTATCCGGAATCTTTTTGTTTGCCAGCGCCTTTAACGAAACATATAGGAGATTGAGCATATCTGCCGCATCAAGATTTTCCCTGCCGTAATAATCCGCAATCTCTGCAAAATAACAGGCATAGCAGACCGCATCCAGATCCGAAATAACCGCCTCAAAGTAATGTGTAATGGACGCCTGCCGTATCGTATAGGAAGTTCTCCCTTCATAGACCTGAAACGTTCCGAATATAAAGGCACGGGTAATTCCCACCAGCGGACTGTTTGGTTTTCTTGCACCCTTGGCAAAAGCGGAAATCTTTCCGCGCTCTTTGGTCAGCAGCACCACCCGCCTGTCAAATTCACCCACCGGCATAGACGATAAAATCATGCCGGTTACTTCTGTAATATCTCCCATACCGCTTCACATCTGCTATTCGTCTTTTTTCTTGTCATATCCGAAGTTTTTAATCAGAATATCACTGTCGCGCCATTCTTTTTTTACCTTTACCCAAAGCTGGAGGTTTACCTTTGTTTCTAACTGGCGTTCAATTTCATAACGGGCATTGGCACCGATTTTCTTTAACATCTGACCACCCTTGCCGATAATGATACCCTTGTGCGAATCACGCTCACAGATAATCGTTGCCTGAATATCCGTAATTAGACCCTTCGGGGATTTTCTTTCTTTCATGCTGTCAATGACAACCGCGATTCCATGTGGAATTTCCTCGTTTAAGGCATGCAGTGCCTTTTCACGAATCAGCTCGGATACAATCTGGCGCATCGGCTGGTCTGTAATCGTATCTTCGTCATAATACATCGGACCATACGGCAGATACTGGAAAATCGCATTGATTAAATCATCGGTATTGTCACCGTTTCTTGCGGAAACCGGAATAATTTCCACAAAATCCACTTCATTTTTATAGCGGTCAATAACCGGCAGAATTTCTTCTTTCTTAATCGTATCCACCTTGTTAATGACTAAAATAACCGGTGCTTTCACCTTTTTTAACTTTTCAATAATGTGCTGTTCTCCTGCACCGATAAACGTTGTCGGTTCTACCAGCCAGCAGATCACATCGACTTCACCAATCGTTTTTTCTGCCGCACCGACCATATATTCACCCAGCTTATTTTTTGCCTTGTGAATACCCGGTGTATCAACAAATACAATCTGCCCGCGTTCATCGGTAAAAACTGTCTGTATTTTGTTACGGGTTGTCTGCGGCTTATTGGATGTAATCGCAATTTTCTGTCCAATTAACCGGTTCATCAGTGTCGATTTCCCGACATTCGGACGTCCCACAAATGTTACAAAGCCCGATTTTGTATTTCCATTGACCGCAGCCGCACCACCGCTGATACCGCTTGCCGCCAGCATTTCATCTAAATTCATTAGTCCTCCTTTACATCATAAGAAAAGTGGTTCTATTTTTTCAAACATCTGCTCATTTTCACGGATTTTAGCGTTATTGCCGACTACACACAGATAGTCCTGTGAAACCGCGGTTTCAATGAGCGGCGCCAATGCTCGAATGGACTCTTTTGTCGCATTTAACACTTCCTCACGTTCCTTTTTTAACTGTGCGTATTCTGTATGACAGATATATGCACCGAAGGAACGCACGCCCTTTGATGCCGGATTCATCGGTGTATCCATGCCGCCGATTGTTCCGATGATGAACTTCACCATATCCCTCTCACTGACATCAAACCGGCGGACATATTCTGCTGCCTGCTCAAAGATGGCGTTGGTTTCGGCGAGATTCGGGTCACGGTACGATACCATGTACGTATCGCCATTGCGGTAAAATCCGCTCATGCAGCCGTATGCACCGCCCTTTACACGGACATTTAACCACAGGTAATCATACGAGAATATAATTTTAAGCACCTTTAATGCACCTGTATACTCATACCCTGCCTTACGGTAGTTACCGCATCTTGCCACGTACTGTACCTGTGATGAAGAAGTATACGCTGTTTTTTCCTTTACCGGTCTAAAGGTTCTTACCGCATCTTTTCCCTGTAACTGTGCCAGTTTTGCAACAAATTCCGTCATCGGCTTTTGTAACAGCTCCAGTCCGTCATCTTCTGCCGTAAAGCTGACCGTCAGATTTTCCTTTGTAAAAATCAGCGCCGCTGTACGCTTCAAATTCTCAGCAAGCATTTCTTTCATACTGTCAAAATCCCGGTCTGCCTTTTCGATAAACTCATAATACTGATATCCGCGCAGGATGTCAGAATAGTAGCTGGACGGTGAGAACTGTGCCATTGCCGAAAGCATTGCCACGGTATGCCCGCTTCCTGTCATATTGCTTTCCATTCTCGACTTAATCCGTGCAATAATCTCACGCAGACGCTTTTCATCTTCAAACTTTGTTTCATAAATGATTTCATGCATCATTTCCAGTACAAACGGCAGTTTTTCATATAAAACCTTGCCCTTGACTTCATACATGACCGTGTATTTTGAAAAGTCTTTACTGTCCGTATAAATAGCCGCGTCCGTAGCTATCCCGCCGGAATTGATGTTGATTTCATTCGTTAATTCCGGGTAGGTATGCTTATGCGTATCCATAAGTCCCAGAACAGAGCTTAACAGTCCCACATACGGAAGCAGTTCGTCCGGCACTTTCTTACAGTCAAATGCCAGCATCAGATACGCAATCTGATTCGTAAACAGGTTGTGATGAATCACATCCACATCTGCAATACTCTTTTTATCAATATAAAGCTTTGCCGGCTCTCTTTCAATGTCTGACAGCTTTAACATCGGAATCCGTTCGAGTTCTTCCTGTGGAGACGGCTCGTCCTGATAAGCCTTTAATGCCGCCGTATCTGCCACAATGGCTTCCAGCTCTTCCTTTGAAAGACTGTTTTTATACGTTTCAAGCCGCTTTGCTTCCTCTGCCGCTTTTTCTTCTTCCAGTCCGCGCTTTGGCACTAATGCAATCAGACTGCCATGGCTGTTGTCAAGTAAATATTTCTGAATCAGCTCTTCAAAAAGCCCCTCGTCCAGTTCTTTGCGAAGCTGTGCAAATGTATCCAGTGCCTGAACATGGATAAACGGTTCATTTTCATCGTAAAGCCAGCTGTCCATCATCGTCAGATAATACATCAGTCCCTTCGGGTATGCCCCGTAGTCCGCTTCACGGAACTTAAATTCATAATAATTCATGCCCGCAAGTGCCATACGTTTGTCAATGCCGTTTTTTGCAATATCACGCAGCACTTCTTCAATCGTATCAACAAATGCCTTCTTCTGGGATTCTTCCGCATTTTTGGCAACAATTGAATAAACCGGCTGTAATACGGAGGATTCCAGACTGCTGTAAATGTCCGTTCCGATTCCTTTATCAATCAATGCCTGCTTTAACTTAGCCCCCGGCGCCATAACCAGCACGTAATCTAATATCTGCATTGCAAGATACAGCTTTTTATCCAGTGCCGTTCCGACCACCTTGTTGTAAGATAAATAAGTATTATTCTCAAGCGGTTCATCTTCTGTCACCGCATAGTAATGTGTTTCTTCCTTTAATATATCAAACGGCTTCTGCATCGCGATATCTGCATCAATCTGCACATCGTTTGCATCAAAATTCTTTAAATATTCGTTATCCAGATAATCAAGGCGCTCCTGCACATCAAAATCACCGTACAGATAGATATAACTGTTCGCCGGGTGATACCATTTTTTGTGGTATGCCAGAAAATCTTCATAAGAAAGTTCCGGGATATGCGACGGTTCTCCACCGGATTCAAAACGGTATGCCGTATCCGGAAATAAAGATACAAACGTATCTCTGGAAAGCACATCGTCCGGTGAGGAATATACGCCCTTCATTTCATTAAACACAACACCGTTGTACTTTAACGGACTGTCGATACTGTCTAATTCGTAATGCCAGCCCTCCTGCTTAAAAATCTGCTCTCTCTGATAGATATTCGGATAAAATACCGCATCCATATAGACATCCGTAATATTCTTAAAATCTGCCAGATTACAGCTTGCCACCGGATACACCGTCTTGTCCGGGTAGGTCATTGCATTTAAAAATGTGTTTAATGAGCCCTTGCACAGTTCCACAAACGGGTCTTTGACCGGATATTTTCTGGAACCGCACAGTGTGGAATGTTCCATAATGTGCTGAAGTCCCGTATCGTTAAACGGCGGTGTCTTAAAGCCGATGGAAAACACCTTATTTTCATCGTCATTAGACAGCACAACAACTCTTGCACCGCTTTTCTTATGCTTTAACAGCAGTCCTGCCGAATGAATATCTGCAATTTCTTCTTTTTTTATCAGTTCGTATTTACTTAAATCCAGCTGATCCAATGCTGTAGTTATTTCTTTTAAATTCATTGATAGCCCTCATTTCCATTTAATCATACCTGCCGCCCATATTTCAGGCACATCATAATAAATTAATATACCACAAATACAGGCATCTATGCAAGACTGCTGCACAGTTCGCAGACATAAAAAGGACAGTATGCGCAGATTTTAAGCAAAAAGCACTACGCTGTACTGTCCCTTTATATATTAAGTTTATTTTACTTAAAAAAACCTTTTTCTTAATATGCTTTTCTTCACCTGTCAGCAGCTTATCATATGCTGCAAGGGCTTCTTTCTGTTCGTTGGTAAGCTTTGTCGGAATATCAACAACCAGTGTAATGTAGTGGTCGCCGCGCACATTTTTGTTGCGCAGTGTCGGCATGCCTTTTCCTCTTAAACGGACTCTCGTGCCGGATGCCGTTCCCGGCTTTACTTCATAAAGCACTTCACCGTCAACCGTCTTTACCTTAACTTCACCGCCAAGAACAGCCGTCGGATAGCTGATTGTCACATTTGAGAAAATGTTGTAGCCGTCACGTTCAAAGCCAGGTTCTGCGGCAATCATCACTGCTACCAGTAAATCACCTCTTGCGCCGCCGTTCGTACCCGGTTCGCCCTTACCCTGGATTCTGACACACTGACCGTTGTCAATACCCGCAGGAATTGTGACTTCAATCGTCTTCTTTGTGCTGATGTAGCCTGTGCCATAGCAGTCCGGGCACTTCTCTTTAATAATCTTGCCGGTTCCGTGACAGTCCGGACATGGCTGTACATTTCTTACCATTCCTAAAATAGACTGCTGTGTATAGGCAATCTTACCCTTACCGCCGCACTTACCACAGGTTTCAGGCTGTGTTCCCGGCTTTGCACCGCTTCCGTTACACTTTGTACAGGTTTCTTTTAAATTCACATCAATCTTTTTGCTTGTACCGGTTACGGATTCTGCAAATGTAATTCTAACGGTTGTTCTTACATCAGCGCCGCGCATCGGTCCGTTGCTGTTACGTCTTCTTCCGCTGCCGAATATATCACCGAAAATGTCACCACCGCCGCCAAAGAGGTCGCTGAAAATATCTCCCATATCACCAAAATCAAAACCGCCTGCGCCACCGCCGCCGCCATTTTCAAAAGCTGCATGACCAAACTGGTCATACTGCTTTCTTTTCTGTGCGTCACTTAATACAGCGTATGCTTCTGATGCTTCCTTAAACTTTGCTTCCGCCTCTTTATCTCCGGGATTGATATCCGGGTGGTATTTTTTTGCAAGCTTACGGTATGCTTTTTTGATGGTCGCATCGTCTGCATCGCGTGAAACGCCTAAGACCTCATAATAATCTCTTTTATCTGCCATAACTTTTACCTTTCTTTTTATACGCTTAAAACTGCATGAGGGTAAATTCCCCCATGCAGTTTTACCTGAAGCAAATGTTTCAAACCTTATACTTCCTTGTAATCACCATCAACAACGTCATCACCGTAAGGATTTGCACCGGCTGCTCCGGCATCTGCACCAGCACCGGCTCCCATATCAGGACCTGCACCGGCTGCTCCGGCACCGGCTGCCTGCTGTGCTTCATAAAGCTTAGCGAAAAGCTTCTGGGCGCTTTCCATTAACTTTTCTTTTGCTGCCTTAATTTCATCTACCTGTGAATCTGTCATGTTTTCAGCATCGCTGCCCTCAACAAGTGCCTTTAATGCATTTAAGTCTGCTTCTACAGCTGCCTTATCATTTGCATCTAACTTATCTCCGGCTTCATCTAAGGCTTTCTGTGTCTGGAATACCATTGAATCTGCATCGTTGCGGACTTCAATCGCTTCCTTACGTTTCTTATCCTGTGCTTCGTACTCAGCAGCTTCCTTAACTGCCTTATCGATATCTTCATCAGACATATTAGAACCTGCTGTGATTGTAATATGCTGTTCCTTACCTGTTCCTAAATCCTTAGCAGATACATTTACAATACCGTTGGCATCGATATCGAATGTAACCTCAATCTGAGGTACGCCACGTCTTGCCGGCGGAATACCATCCAGTCTGAACTGTCCAAGGGACTTGTTATCCTTCGCGAACTGTCTTTCACCCTGTACAACGTTGATATCAACGGCTGTCTGGTTATCTGCTGCTGTTGAGAAAATCTGACTCTTCTTTGTAGGAATTGTTGTATTTCTCTCAATCAGTCTTGTAGCAATACCGCCCATTGTTTCGATAGAAAGTGACAGAGGTGTAACATCCAGAAGAAGGATTTCACCAGCACCGGCATCTCCTGCTAACTTACCACCCTGGATAGATGCACCGATTGCAACACATTCATCAGGATTTAAAGTCTTGCTTGGTTCATGACCTGTGAGCTGTTTTACCTTATCCTGTACAGCAGGAATTCTTGTAGAACCACCGACTAAGAGTACCTTTGAAAGGTCTGAAGCGGTAAGACCTGCATCATTTAATGCGTTACGTACAGGTTCTGCTGTCTTTTCAACCAGTTCATGTGTTAATTCATCAAATTTAGCTCTTGTAAGAGTCATATCAAAATGCTTTGGACCTTCTGCTGTTGCAGTAATATATGGCAGGTTGATATTGGTTGTTGTAGCGCTTGATAATTCCTTCTTTGCCTGTTCTGCTGCAACTTTTAATCTCTGAAGTGCCATTGTATCCTTAGAAAGGTCTACGCCTTCCTTTGCCTTGAAGTCCTCTAACATATACTGTGTGATTACATTATCAAAGTCATCACCACCGAGTCTGTTGTTACCTGCTGTTGCAAGAACTTCGATAACGCCGTCACCGATTTCGATAATAGATACATCGAATGTACCACCACCGAGGTCATATACCATAATCTTCTGTTCATTTTCGTTATCAAGACCGTAAGCTAAAGCTGCAGCTGTTGGCTCATTGATAATTCTCTTTACATCAAGGCCTGCAATCTTACCGGCATCCTTTGTTGCCTGACGCTGTGCATCGTTGAAATAAGCAGGGACCGTGATAACGGCTTCCGTTACCTTTTCACCTAAATAGTTTTCAGCATCAGCTTTTAATTTCTGTAAAATCATGGCTGAAATTTCCTGTGGTGAGTACTTCTTACCTTCGATTTCCACCTTGTAATCAGTACCCATATGTCTTTTAATAGAAGAAATTGTCTTGTCTGCATTTGTTACAGCCTGACGCTTTGCAGGATCACCAACAAGTCTTTCTCCGTTCTTTGTAAATGCAACAATTGAAGGTGTTGTTCTAAGACCTTCTGTGTTTGCGATAACAACCGGCTTACCGCCTTCCATAACTGCTACGCATGAGTTTGTAGTACCTAAGTCAATACCAATAATCTTTCCCATAGTTATCTTCCTTTCTTAAGGGCTTCTGCCCATCATTTACTGATTAATTTGCAACCTTTACCATTGAATGGCGGATTACGGTTTCTCTGTATGTGTAACCCTTTTCGGCCTTAAAAAAAATGTCATGGCTTATATACTTCATTCCATGTGTGTCTTTTATTTTCTTCTCCAGCTCTGATATAACATCCATATCAACATCAAATATCTCTCCACACTTTACGCATTCCACATGGTAGTGATTTTCGAGTGTAAAGTCAAAGCGGTCCGAACCATCTGGAACTTCCACTTTTCTAACCTTGCCTTCTTCTACAAGAATGCCAAGATTTCTATATACAGTCCCTCTTCCGATAGATGGATATTTTTCTTTTATAAATGTATATATCTGGTCTGCTGTTACATGACGATGCATTTCATTTACTGCATCAAGTACCATATCTCTTTGAATTGTATTTCTAATTTTTTTCAGCCTCCTTAATAGGATTTATTCTTAACTAGGATTTTATATCATTCTATTTATTCTGTCAAGCATATATTTAATTATGTGCACAATTATAAAAAAAGATATTCAGATACGTAACACTCATCTGAATACCTTTTTTGTAACTTTATTAAATTGTCAACTTCTACAGCATCTCCATCAGTCTCAAATCGTGCAATTACATCACATCCACACTTATCTGCAAGTATATCTGCTGCTTTGCAGAAAGTATTTTGTCTGACTGGGGCATACATTATTAAAATATAATTGCATAACAAACAGTTCTATAATCTGTCAGGATTATCACATATATTTATATATTCGGCTACAGATCTGTCAAATGTCTTGATATGACCAAACAGCCAGTCAATAACATTGATTTTTACCTGTTCCATAAACTTTTCATCTGGCCCCTCATTTTCATCCAGATAATCATAGAGTACCTTAACAGTATGCCTGAACTCCTCATGCTTCTTTATATGTTCCTCCAAGCCTGGGTAACCTACATCTTTCTGCAGTTTTTCTTCTTCTTTGAAATGAAATTCCGTATATTCATCAAGATAATCAAGCATTTTAATTGCCTTTACTCTTGCATCTTCTGATTCACATGCACTCACAAACTGCTGAATACGATCAATCAGTTCCTTATGCTGCTCGTCTATTGTCTTATTGCCTGTTATTAAATTATCATCAAATGTAATTACTGTCATAAAACCACCTTACAATCCACCTCATATAAGTTACCAAATTGCATAAATATTCTAATTCTTTTCTACTTCTTCACTTTTCTTAACTGCACCTTTGCCCGAAATCATCTTATACCCAGAGAGTACAGAAAATAACATACATCCCATTGCTCCAATCGCAAAAATCTTATGTTCCTTCATCTTTCCTCTGAAGCCGGTATAAAATGTAGCAACCATACATGCTAATGCACCTACTGCCCAATATTTATGAGTTTTCACGATTTCACCTCCAATCTCTTTAATTGTAACGCAAATATAATTGCTGTACAACACCATTATCTATGCATTTCTTTTTCCAATAACAAGAGTTACTGCAAGCGTTATTGCAGAATAGGATAATGATTTTTTCATCATAATCTCTCCATAAATTCACATTGTACTTTTCTTTTATATCGCATAGACACAGTATATCATATCCACTGTGCCTATGCGATATCCTACCGCTTTTTTCTATTCCGGTGTATATGACCAGTGCATCATTCGGTTTGTGATGGTATCTTCCCACTTAGGCTTTTCCCTTTCAGGTCTTCTTACATATGAAATGTGTAACCATAACATTAATAAGCACTAAAGAAAACATTACACCTACAGTACTAAAAATCGGCCAATGAAATGTAAAATATGACAATTTATTTTCCATATAAATCTTTACTCCAACCAAAGTGACCATTCCTACAGTAAACAACAATCCTATCACACACATAAAATAATAACTGCCTTCTCCAAAAAGCATTAATTTCATTTGCTTATCGGTCATCCCAATGCTTTTCATAATATCAAATTCTTTTCTCCGAGTGTACATCCCGGTAAATACAACATTACAATAATTAGTCAATCCCGCAATGAATAATATGATACTTACAGCACCTAAGAGAATTCGATTTCCTCTCATATATGTTTCTTTTTGCTGCATCAGATCTGATTTACAGATAATAAAAACTCCTGCTTCGCCGGTTCCTTCATCCATTGATACTTCTGTCATTTCGGATCGTTTCTTATTTTCCTCGGATATCAGCTCGTTGATCTGTGTTTTCACATAAGGTTCTTTTTCCGGATCAGCAGTTAATTCCATTGTTAATATCTTTTTCTCAGTCGGTATCTTTTGAAAACCTTTCTCACTGATAAAATAATATAAGCTGCATTCCCCATGCCAGGATTGATTTATTTCCGGGAAATCATCGTTTTGCCGATCCAAATAACCACATAGAGTAAATGTTTCAGATTCTTTTTGAGGGAATTCGTCTTCCTGTTGTTTCTCTTTATTCTCAGAATTACTTTGTTCTTTTCTACGAATCGCATCTTCTCTTGAGAGCAAAGTTTTAAAGTATACCGGTTCGCCAATTGCTTCATCTGCAAGTTTTTGCTGTTCCGGGGTCAGCATATGATCATGTATGAGCAACACGCCATTTCCTTCTTCCAAAGATTTCAAATCAATATTGAGTTGATTATCCTGAACGTATTTCTCAAGCGACAAGATTTGATTGTCATTTAAAATCTGCACAGTATCCCAACTGAATCCTTCCACCATATTGTCATCTGTAAGATTCGAAAGCCCCTCGTCATAAGGACGAATTCCTTTCTTAGAGATAACCGTATCTACATAAGCTCCTTCAATCAGATTGGAGTTCTCCCAATCGATACCATCTATCTCGTGTAGTTTTTTCTCAACTCTTGAGAGATTGGTGAAATTCATCATAATCATTGTCATACAACAGTTCTACACCATCTCCCTGTGTCAGTAAAGGATCAACATCGATTTCTCTGGTTTTATATTCTTCCCCACATCCCTGGCTTTTCCCGAATTCACTAAACTCTCCCGCCACAAAAATCAGGACGTTCTCAAGAAGATGCTTATAATCGCATCCATTTGTAAGTACATTCATTAGAATAAAAGACAGGACTCCTAAAAATATGGAAATACTTGTAATGATAAAATCGTGCTTTATGACGCATTATATTTCCCAATGCAATATAAAACATTTCTCCTGTTTCAGAGCGTTTCAACACCAGTTTCCCAGGATGTTTATTTTCTGTCACCATATTTCCATCATAAGTTGCACTC
>ENA-OQHF01000484-OQHF01000484.1-human-gut-metagenome-genome-assembly--contig:-NODE-484-length-24418-cov-2.430777_pt1 | contig 24418 bp, 26 predicted proteins | sample MGYA00242559_ERZ504709 | MGnify/ENA primary metagenome ERZ504709 (study PRJEB26092, sample SAMD00036203) | human gut metagenome | host: Homo sapiens | study: EMG produced TPA metagenomics assembly of... | reverse complement strand
AATCAAAACCGCGCAGGAACTGGGAATTGACCCGCGTATCGCCGACCTTGCGCTGTTGCCACGTGGTCTGGTGCTTGTATGCGGCCCGACCGGTTCCGGTAAGTCGACCACACTGGCCGCAATCGTGGACAAGGCGAATGCGGAACGTGCCGACCATATCATCACCATCGAAGACCCGATCGAATTCGTGCATCAGCATAAGCGTTGCGTGATGAGCCAGCGTGAGGTGGGCACCGACACGAAGAGCTTCGCGGAAGCACTGAAACGCGCGCTGCGTGAGGATCCGGACATCATCGAAGTCGGCGAGCTTCGAGACCTGGAGACCATCTCCACCGCATTGACCGCAGTGGAGACCGGCCACTTGGTGTTCGCTACCTTGCACACGCAGGACGCAGGTTCCACCGTGGACCGTCTGATCGACGTGTATCCGAAAACCAGCAGCAGCAGATTCGCGTGCAGGTGGCTTCCACCCTGCGCGCCGTAATCGTGCAGACGCTGATTCCGCGTGCCAGTGGCCATGGTCGTGCGCCGGCAACCGAGGTGATGATCAACAATCCTGCCGTCGCCGCGCTGATTCGCAGTGGCAAGGCGCATCAGATCCGGACCGTGCTGCAGTCTGGCGAGAAGGAAGGCATGCACACGCTCGATCAGGATCTGGCGCGACTGGTGAACAAGGGCGTGATCACATTCGAGGACGCGCTGGTGAAGGTGCAGGTACGCGAGGAGTTCGAGAAGCTCTGCGGCGCGCGCAAGTCGTTCTAAGGATGGCCGGCACAGCTGGCGCGATGGTGTGCCCATGCATCCAATGGCGGTTCCGCAACATGGAATATGACGGAACCGCCATGGTCCATGCGCGGCCACGCAATAATCGCAAAGTCACGCAGCAATCGCTCGTATTTCGAACGCAACGGGAAACAGGAAACATGAGTTCTGCAACAGTAGCAGCCACAGACAACAGAACACGATGCGACGCAATCCGGCATTGGCTCTCGCCGCATCGTCTGCACTGCATCGTGCTCGCGGCGTACGTCATCGTGGTGGCCACAGTGATGTGCTTCCACGAACCATGGTTCGACGAGGCACAAGCCTGGCTCATCGCGCGCGACTGCTCCTGGCGGGAGATGATTCTGGAGCGCCCGCACTATGAGGGGCATCCTCCACTGTGGTGGATGATGCTTGCCATACCCGCCAAGCTTGGCGTGCCGTACGAGATGGGATTGAAGACCATCAACCTCACATGCGCCGCGCTTATGATCTGGCTGTTGGAGTTCAAGACCAAGCTCCCTGAGGTTCTTAAGGGCATCCTCCCTTTCTCCTATTTTCTGTGCTACCAGTACGGCGTCACGTCGCGTCCCTATGCGCTGATGGTCGCGGCCATGCTGCTGGTGGCCATCAACTGGAAAAACCGTGACGAGAAACCGTGGCGCGAAGTGCTCAGCATGATGCTGTTGTGTCTGACCAGCTCATATGGACTGGTCATCGCAGGCATGTTCGCGGCGAATTGGGTGGTGCGGTTCGTCCGGCAGGAACACTCGCTGATACGTAACCGGCAACGGTTCGCCGCGCTGCTGGCGCTGCTCGCGGCGGCGGTGGTCATACTGATCGACGTGATGCCCGCAAAAGACGTGTATTCCGGCAATTTCGACATCTCCGGCATGACGCAGCCGGCACCACTATGGATGCAAATTTGCAATTCCTGGCTGCTGCTGCCGGCCGAAGCATTATTCACCTCGACGGTGTCGGATACGAATCTGGTATTCATCGGCCTGTCGTCGACACTGCTGTACACGGGAACCGTGTCATGCCTCATGTGGGCCCCGCTCATCCACATCAGCCGACGCCGGCACAACGCAATGCTGCTGCTGAGTTCATACACAGTGATGTGCTTGGTGTTCGCGCAGCATTTCTCCATGCACCATCTGGGCATCCTGCTGGGATTTTTCATCGCGGTGCTCGCGATTGACTGCGACGAGCGACGTATCAGCACGGACGACTGGCCGGCCTGGTGCATCACCATGGCCGACCGATTCATCGGCAAGCTTGGAGCGAGGAAAGCGCGCAACTATCTCATCACGCTGAAGGCCCTCGCTTTAGGTGCCATGCTCATCAGCGTGTATTGGACGATCAACGCCAGCATATGCGACATACGATACGAGTATTCCTCATCCCGGACGGTGGCCTCGTTCATCAAGACCAATCATCTGGAGCAATACCGTTGGATGGCTGGCTGGACTCGCATCAATTCCACGAATGCGTCCCCGGATGTCAAGGAACGAATCAATCAAGGCGGCTACTGCGCCGATGGCAAGGACTGCATCGACTACACATCGTGGGTGAGCGGAACACTGGTCACCGCCGACCCGTACTTCAAGCGTACGCTCATGTCCAATGCCTACAAAGGGCGCAGCTACATCTCTTGGGAATGGTGCATAGACCCCTATGCCGGCAAACAAGACATCGAAACCTGGAGATCATGGGGCGAACCCGAATTCTACGACACCATCTATCAGCCGTTCTTCTTCAGCGCCCTCGGCTATGACCGGAACGACTACACGAAAATACGCATCGCCGAAACCGTCACGCCATGGAAAGACCAGCGATCGCGCGGTTCCGTGGAAATCTACGTACGCAACGACATCTACAAGAACGTCCTGCACTCCCCTGACACCGGCATCGCATGGCCGGATGGAGCCAAACGGCGGTAGATGGGAGCATCGGTGCATCACACGAGCAAGGTAGTCTGAGAATATGCCGTACCACAACCCGAATTCACGCAGCCGGCGGAATGTCCTACGCATCGTGGGCGTGCTCGTCGTGCTTGCCGTCATCGCCGGCGTCGCCAATTTCCTGCACGCCACCACCAGTGAAGCGGCCGGCAATGTCAAGCCGCAGATCGAAACCATGCAAGGCATCCGGCAGACCGCGCAGGACAGCATCACGTTCGCGCAGGGCCTGGATGATCCGGACCGATTCGCCGCGCACATCGAAACCGTGCAGCAGTGCATGGACGATTACGACCGGCTTGCCGACGCCAAGCAGATCAAGTATCTGCTGTCGGACAATCTGCAGGAACGCATCATCGGACTGTTGTACCGCAACCAGCAGCGCACCATCATCGACAGCATGCGCGTGGCGGCACATAATCTCGACGGACAGACCAAGGAGCTGCTCAGCGCGGTCGACGCGGCCATGGCGGACGATTTCAGCCAGCATGCGGCGCAATGGCTGCTGCAGGTGGACGATCCGACGCAGGCGAACGAGCTCATCGACCGATACGGCAAACAGCGCGCGTATGCATCGATGAGGGAGATGCTCGCCGACCTACGGTCGCTGCACAAACTACGCTCAGACGTGAAACAGCAGGTCTCGACTGCGGTCAGCAATCTGCATAACGCGGAAGCCGCAGCGGCTGCGATCGCCGTGCCCGAACGCAACGGTGATCTCGATCCGGCCGGATGGTACACGCTCGCCACGAACGTGGCATCGACGATGGGCGTGCAGATCGAACAGACCATGGAATTCAACTGCGGCGGCCAGTCAGGTGAGAATCCGAACGGATTCGTGGCGGCCTATTACTGCCAGATGCCCGACCGCACGCAGCGGGATGTCGTGCATATCCTCACCACGCATCCGGATTGGACGCAGACCGCGCGAAGCCCTTGGCTGGTGGACATGGTCAAGCACGAGCTCTCGCACCGCTCGATCATGATCTCCTGCGGCACCACGCAACCGACAATCGCAGCCGACCGCACCGAGGCGGTGACGAATTCCTATTCGGTGCTGTTTTTCGGGGCCGACCGCGACCGCATCACGAATCAGCAGCAGGGTGTCGCCGAATACGCGATGGATGCATCCAGCGATCAGCTGGCCACCGCTATCCACGATGGCAATTGCGAGTGAGGTAAGCCAGTTCTCGCTTAGCGACTATTGCACATCCTTGAATTCGATAGTCCAGTTCTTCGCGTCATCACCAAGCACATTGCGCACATACTGTTCTATAACAATGACAACTGCCGCAACAGCGCCAAACAACACCTTACGCAACTTTTTTGCACTGAGATCGCCGAACAACCTATCGCAAAGACCGCCCCGCCTCCTTCGACTCCCGTCATTTCTCGCCAACGCACATTCCTTTCACGGTTCTCTTCCGTCAACAATTCTATCCCCGCATGCAAATACATAGGGGCGTCACAAACGTCTCAGGAAATAATACGGGGAAGCCCATCTCGTGGAATGATTATCGGAAATAATCCGATATTTGATGACGTTTCATCATAATGAAAATGCCCGCCCATGTCTTCCTGCAAGGCAGGACAGCACACATACCACTTACTACTTCCACGCCGGCTTAAACATTCGGATGGGATACTCAAAAGAGCGTGGAAGAGGCGACCTGCTATTCAGCACACGAAATGCTGCAGCCGAACGTACAATGGTCGCCCCATGTCTTCGCTATTCGACGATGCCGTTTTTGGACTAAATCAGCCAATCGGTCACGTCCTCCTCGGAAACAGATTCCGAGAAACGGTGCCCGGTAAGCCATGTACCGCTGCCTGCCATTTTCTGGAGCGTGGATGCACTGTTGCCGATATCGGAGCTGGCGGAAGTGCAGAACGGAATGATCGTCTTACCTGCGAAATCGTTGGATTTGACGGAATCGTTCACCAGCCAAACAGGTGCCATCCACCAAATCGGGAAGCCCAGATACACAGTGCTGCCGGCACAGACCATGTCATGGGCCGGAATCATTCGCGGCCGGCACGTTCCTTGACATAACCGACGAAGCGGTCGACCGCCTCAGGGGTGTCGTGGCGAAAGAACATGCTGGTCTTGGTGTCAAGGCCCGCGATGGTTGTCATCTCGCTGTCGGAGAGCCGGAAATCGAAGATGTTCAGGTTTTCTTCCATGCGCTCCTTGTGCGTGGACTTGGGCAGAGCGACGATGTCGCGCTGGGTGAGCCAACGCAGGATCACCCTTGCGCGGACGGACTTCGCCATTGTAGCCTCGCCCAATCCTTGGCCAGGGTCGGGATTGGAGAACATGTTCTGCATGCCCTCCCCGAACGGAGCCCATGCTTCCTGAGCCACGCCCCGCTTGACCATGTTCTTGCGAGCTTCGATCTGCTGGTTGAGCGGATTAGTCTCGACCTGATCGACCATCGGAGCGATCTCATTGAAGGCGACCATGTCGGCCAGACGGTCCGGATAGAAGTTGCTCACGCCGATGGCGCGGATCACGCCGTCCTTGTAGAGCTTTTCGAGTGCACGCCACGCGCCGTAGGTATCGGAAAACGGCTGGTGCAGTACACCAGATCGAGATAGTCGGTGCCAAGCTTCTTCAAGGACACATCGACGGACCTCAGCGTGTTCTCATAGCCGTAATTGCTGATCCAGATCTTGGTAGTGAGGAACAGATCCTTACGATCGATACCGGAATCCTTGATTCCTTGGCCGACTTCGGCCTCGTTGAAGTACGACTGTGCGGTGTCGATATGGCGGTACCCGGTCTCGATGGCCTCGCGCACGCAGCGAGGAGCATCGTCCTTGCTGATCTGGAAGACGTCCGTATCCGATCTTCGGAATCTCAACACCGTTGGCAAGTTTCACGTATTCCACTGTTTTTCCTTCCATAAATTCGTCGGTATTCAGTGCCGGCATGTATGCCGTTCTGACTCTCAAGATAAAATCCGGTAGCCGCTACCGGTCAAATTACGGCACGCCGGTACTATCTACCGGTATTAATAACCGGAAATGTGACATGATAGGTACAAACAAAAAGAACAATGCGCCTCAAGCCCGACCCCATCCGGCGGCACCCGCCGAACGTCCTGCCGCGCAGCGTCCGAAAGGAGCCACGTATGGCAATCACGGCAGTGCCACTCCATAAGAACATGAAAACCTATACGATGAAGCAGGCCTGCAAACTAACCGGCATGAATTACGAAGCATTGAAGTTCTATTGCAATTCAGGACTCGTGCCCGGTCTCAAACGAGACCAGAACAACCGACGCGTCTTCGACGAGCGATGCATCGCATGGATCAACGACCTGACATGTCTCAAACGCTGCGGTCTGGGCATCAAGGAGATGCGGCACTACACGCAACTCTGTCTCGAAGGTGAGTCATCGATACCGGAACGTCAGGAAATCCTTGCCGAAAAACGCGAGCATCTGGAGACGCAACTGGAGGAACTGCGTAAAGCCATCGCCTACATCGATGAAAAACAGCGCTTCTACGCCGACGTGACTGCCGGCAGGACGGCATACTGCAGCAACGTCATCGACACGACGCAAAGCGACTGACTGCGTTCCGTAGGTGATTTTTGCGTTCCGTAGGCGATCAGCTTCGAATCCGGACACGAGCAAACGCCTAATTCCAGGCATCTCGCCGATGCTTATCCGGCAGCAACCACCTACGGAAGCCCAAAATCACCTACGGAATCGCGCCTGTCAAGGGACGCAGATAGATTAAGCACTGTTGTAACATGCGGGGGTCTTGATGGCCAAGTCCATCAAGCTGAGATAGGCATGAACGCCTGACCTTGACCTGTTGGTTAGGACCAACGTAGGGAGCAGATCATGAGCGATGACTCATCCGCCAATGACGCACTCGGCACATTGCGTGCCGCCATCAAACAAGCCGTCACGGACGTGCATGAGCAGACACCACTGGCGCAGTCGTTCACCAATTTCGTGACCATCAATCTCGTTGCCAACGCACAGCTTGCGGCGGGCGGCACCGCGGCCATGAGCTATCTGCCGGATGATGTGATCGCCACCGCCGAAATCGCCGGATCGAACTACATCAACGTGGGCACGTTGCTGCCGTTCTTCAAGGACGCGCTGCCGGAAATCGCGCGCAAACTGCACGAAAACGGCAAGACGTGGGTGCTAGACCCGGTTGCTGCGGGCATTGGCGAAACACGCACGTTCATTCTTGAATCGTTCCGTGACGCGCCTCCGACCATTGTGCGCGGCAATGCGAGCGAGGTCATCGCGCTTGATGCGATGTGGGGGCTGGCCGACGCCGACAGCACTGATCCGACCACGCGTCCGGCTGGAGTGGAGGCCGTTGACGAGGTCGACGCGGCCATCGACGCGGCCAAACGTGTGGCCCGCCATTTGGCGAAGCACTCCCCCGTCGGCAAGGGCGCGGTTGCGGTGTCCGGCGCGGTTGATCTGGTGACCGACGGCGAGCGCACGTTCCGCCTGCCCGGAGGCAGCGCGATGATGACGAAGATCACCGGCGCCGGCTGTTCGCTCGGCGGCGTGACCGCAACGTATCTTGCCGTGGCCGAGCCGCTGGTCGCCGCCCTTGCCGCGTCGCTGCTGTATGATCGTGCGTCCGAAATCGCCGAAGTCAAATCCGATGGCCCCGGTTCGTTCCAGGTGGCGCTGCTCGACGCGCTGTGGAACGTCACCGCCGATCAGGTGGCCGCGTCCGACATCATCGAAACCAACTGACCGCAACGTTCCGTTGATGGTTTCGCACCATCGCAATCGTATATACGGAATATATACGTTCAGTGCGGTGCGACGGAAATAAACGGAAAATAACAAGACTTCTTCTGGAGCACTTACCCAAAGAACAACAAAGGGGAAACCAATGAATAATTATCCATTCGCCTCGATGCGCGACTGCTTTGATATGAGCGCGTATTTCGTGGTCGGTCCGCAGGATTGCAAGGGCCGGCCGGTGACGGATGTGGTGGATGACGCGTTGCGTGGGGGCGCGACGTTCATCCAATTGCGCGCCAAGAACGCGGATGCGAAGGATATCACCGAAATGGCCCGCGATATCGCGCAGGCCATCAAGAACAGCGGCAAGTCCGATTCCGTGGCGTTTGTGATCGACGACCGCGTGGATGTGGTATGGCAGGCGCGCGACAAGGGCATCAAGGTGGATGGCGTGCATATCGGCCAGACCGATATGGAACCGCAGGAGGCTCGCGCGCTGCTCGGCGAGGACGCCATCGTGGGCCTGTCCGCCGAGACCGAAAGTCTGGTGAAGCTTATCAACGAGCTGCCGAGCGGCTGCATCGACTACATCGGCGCCGGCCCGCTACATGTGTCCACCACCAAGCCGGAGGCTTCCGTGGGCGGCAACGACGGTTCCGGGCATACGCTTGACGAGGAACAGATCAACGCGATTTGCGCGGCGAGCGAGTTCCCGGTAGTGGTCGGCGGCGGCGTACATGCCGACGATATGGAGATGCTGGCCCGTTCGAAGGCGGCCGGCTGGTTCGTGGTGTCCGCGATCGCCGGTGCCGACGATCCGGAAGCGGCCACCCGCGAAATGGTGACGCGCTGGAAGGCGGTGCGCGGCGACGCGAAGCACGGCTATGCGCCGCGTGTGAAGTAGTCCGTCGTACAGGAAATCGACAAGCCCGCTGAGATGAGCGAGAAGTTCCGCAAGGGTGGTTCTACACTGTATCAGTGAGCTCAGTGAAGATAATCAATGAATCAGTGAGCCTAATAAGGAGAGTTACCATGACTAGCACATTGCCACCGGTATTGAGCATCGCAGGATCGGATTCGTCCGGCGGTGCCGGCATTCAGGCGGATTTGAAGACCATGCTCGCCAACGGCGTGTTCGGCATGACCGCGATCGCGGCGCTGACCGCGCAGAACACCACCGGCGTGACGATGGTCACCAGCACTCCCCCGGAAATGCTTGCGGCGCAGATCGACGCGGTGTTCGAAGACATTCCGCCGGTGGCGGTGAAGATCGGCATGGTGTCCAGCGCCGAGCTCATCACCGTCGATCGCCGACCGTCTGACCGAGCACAACGCGAAGAACGTGGTGCTCGACCCGGTGATGGTGGCCACGTCCGGCGCGAAGCTCATCGAGGATGATGCCATCGCGGCGCTGACGTCCAAACTGTTCCCGCTGGCCCACCAGTGATCACGCCGAACATGCCGGAGACCCAGGTACTGTGCGACTTGGCCGTAGAGCAAGGTGCGGGCGCAATCGACTATGAGAACGGCGAATCCATCTCCACCGAGAACGACATGGTGACCGCAGGTCATCTGCTCGCCGGCCATTTCGGCTGCGCGGTGCTCGTCAAGGGCGGCCACGGCACGCATGACGCGAGTGACGTGCTTGTCGAGCCGGATGGCAAGATCACCTGGTTCCGTTCCCGTCGCATCAACAACCCGAACACGCACGGCACCGGCTGCACGCTGTCTTCCGCCATCGCCAGCCATTTGGCTCTTGGCGAGGCGCTGCCGACGGCCGTCGACCATGCCAAGCTGTACCTGACCGGCGCTTTGGAAGCGCAGCTCGATCTTGGACATGGTTCCGGTCCGATGGACCACGCGTGGAAGTGGCGTTGAACCAAGCCACGCAAACCACGCGAACCACGGCAGCCGTTGGAACAGTACAACAAGTAATCGCACGAAAACACACGAGACAACGCTGAGAAAGGTAATCATGACGCTCGATCGCAACGCAGAAAAGCAGGAAGTGCCCGTCAATCCGGAAACCGGCAAACCGTATATCAACACGCTTGCGGCGGTGGCCATCTCCCCCGCCGGAGCCAGCCCGGAGAAGTCCACGTACGTGGCGCAGGCCGTGGATGTGATCCGCGAATCCGGTCTGCCGAACGAGACGAACGCCATGTTCACCAACATCGAAGGAGACATCGACGCATGTGCTCAAGGTGATCCGCGACGCTACCATGAAGCTCGCCGGCCAGGGATACCGCACCGACGTGGTGATCCGTCTCGACATCCGCCCGGTTTCGAAGGACAGATCCACGCCAAGCAGGAACTGGTAAACGAGATTCTGTCGAAATAACCCCCTTTACAGTGGTGAAACGAAACCATTCCATGTAAAAAAGCACGCTTTTCTCGAAAAGGCGCGCATTTCGTGTTCATTTGGGTATAGTGTTGCGATTATGACGACAATGAAGAATCGCCGAACAAACGGGGTATCCATCTCCACTGTATCCCTGGTGCTCAACGGACGCGACGAAGGCAGGGTAAATCCCGCGCTCGCCAAACTCGTACGCAACAAAGCGACCGAACTCGGGTACAAGATCAACCCGTTGGCGCGAAGCCTACGCACCAACAAAACCCGAATCCTCGGCTTCATCAGCGAGGAAGTCGCCACCACACCGTACGCGGGCGGCATCATTCTGGGCGCGCAGGACGCGGCCAGCGCCTACGGCTACATGCTGTTCACCGTCAGCACCGACGGCAAGGCGAGCGAGGAAAACGAGATCGCCACACTGAAAAGGTACGGCGTGGACGGATTCTTCTATTCGAAGATGTCGAACCGCATCGCACATGTTCCCGAATCGTTGAACGAATACCCCGTGGTGATGGTGGACGCCACCGACCACGAGAACAAAGTGCCCAGCATCGAGCCGGACGAGTTCATGATCGGCTACGACGCCACGAATCGGCTGATCCAGGCCGGATGCAAACGCATCGCATACGTGGGTTGCGCGGAAAACATGATCGCGCAGGACGGTCGTCTTGCCGGCTACCGCACCGCGTTGCAGGAGGCCGGACGTGCGTTCAACCCATCGCTGGTATGCAACGTAGTGCACAACGGTCCAGCTTTACGCGCCGTGAACAAGTTGTTCGACGACGAGCATCCGGACGGCTTCTTCTGCTTCAATGATGCGCGCGCCTGGTATGTGTACGAATGCGCGGCAAGAAGAGGGCTTACGGTAGGCAAAGGATATTTCCGTGGTCGGCGTGGACAACCACCGCGTGTTCGCAGAAGACACTTGAACCGCAGCTGACCACCGTCGAACTGCCACATTACGAAATGGGCTATTGGTCAGCCTGCAAGCTGATTTCCATGATTGAAGGCAAGGATGTGGATACCAGTTCATGTCCATCCGCCAGAGCTTCCCTGCCGCCGCTTGATGCGCCGATTCCGGCGAAGATCCATTGCGCATTGTTGGAAAAAGATTCCGTCATATCCTGATTTTTCTGTTTTTACAACGATTCAAATGCTTACGATTGTTCGCACAGCCATTTTCTATACATGAAAATTGTGCGTTTGTTCACGACACGCCGAATAAAGCAATCGTGCCAACAGTCCGCCAGCAGTTGATTCAGGCTTAATTTCAACTATCCGCAAATCCTTACAAACGTTTGACGTCAAACGATTGACGTCAAACGTTTGACGTAGCAGTTGCAACATGCTATCTTGAAGCCATGTTCGCTTTTCGGCACGGCAGCTGAAATCCGAGCAGACGCAAGCCAAAACAACATCGGAAGCAATCGCTGCCGCGCGGCAGCGGCACCGTGAAGAGAAAAAGAGAATCAAAATGGCAAGTAAAACACGTTCTGTATGGAAGAATCCTTCCTATCTGCAGAGCTCCTTCGGCATTTTCATGTTCTTCTGCTCCTGGGGCATCTGGTGGTCCTTCTTCTCCCGCTGGCTCACTGACCCGACCCACGGTCTGGGCATGAGCTCCGCGGAACAGGGCCAGATCTACTCCATCAACTCCTTGGCCACCCTGGTCATCATGTTCGTTTACGGCACCATTCAGGACCAGCTGGGCATCAAGCGTAAGCTCGTGATCTTCATCTCTGCGGTCGCTGCATGCGTTGGCCCGTTCGTCCAGTTCGTGTACCAGCCGATGCTGACCGCCGGCGGCACCACCCGATTCATCGGCGTGCTTCTCGGCTCCATCGTGCTGTCCGCAGGTTTCATGGCCGGCTGCTCCCTGTTCGAAGCCGTCACCGAACGTTACTCCCGTAAGTTCGGCTTCGAATACGGTCAGTCCCGCGCTTGGGGCTCCTTCGGCTACGCTGTCGTGGCACTGTGCGCAGGCTTCCTGTTCAACATCAACCCGCTGCTGAACTTCTGGGTTGGTTCCATCTGCGGCCTCGGCATGCTGTGCGTCTACGCCTTCTGGGTTCCGGCCGAGCAAAAGGAAGAACTCAAGAAGGAGGCCGATCCGAACGCGGCTCCGACCAACCCGTCCTTCAAGGAAATGGTCTCCGTCCTGAAGATGCCGACCCTGTGGGTGCTCATCGTCTTCATGCTGTTCACCAACACCTTCTACACCGTGTTCGATCAGCAGATGTTCCCGAACTACTACGCCTCCCTTTTCCCGACCACCGAAATCGGCAACGCCACCTACGGCACCCTGAACTCCTTCCAGGTGTTCCTTGAGTCCGCCATGATGGGCGTCGTCCCGATCATCATGAAGAAGATCGGCGTGCGTAACTCCCTGCTGCTCGGCGCCACCGTGATGTTCGCCCGTATCGGTCTGTGCGGCGTGTTCCATGACCCGGTCTCCGTCTCCATCGTCAAGCTGTTCCGACTCCATCGAGGTTCCGCTGTTCTGCCTGCCGGCGTTCCGTTACTTCACCCTGCACTTCGACACGAAGCTGTCTGCCACCCTGTACATGGTTGGTTTCCAGATCGCTTCCCAGGTCGGCCAGGTGATTTTCTCCACCCCGATGGGTGCTCTGCATGATGCCATGGGCGACCGTCCCGACCTTCTTCACCATCTCTGCCACGTGTTTGCGGCTCTGGTCTACGGCTTCTTCGTCATCAAGAAGGATGATCAGGAAGTCGGCGGCGATCCGTTCTACACTGACAAGCAGCTCAAGGCCATGAAGGCCGCTGGTGCGGAAGTGAAGGCCTGAGTCTCAGCCCGTACTAAGTCGGCGTACGGCGTCGATGGTGGTCGCAACCTACATCCCTTCTCCCGCGATCATCATCGGTACCGTACGCGTCATAACAACAATCGTGGGGTCCGAAGCGTTTCCCTTTTTCCGCTTTGGGCACCATCTTCAAAAAGCTTTTTACCCAACAATTCATAACCCAGATTCAGAAAGGCATTCAACGATGACTGGCTTTACTCCGGACGCACCTGTCCTTCACGAAATCAAGAACCACGGCGAGGAACTCACCAAGGCAGAGGCCGGCGTCGCGGCCTTCGCAGCCAAGCGTAACAACCGCTGGTATCCGAAGTTCCACATCGCATCCAATGGCGGTTGGATCAACGATCCGAACGGCCTGTGCTTCTACAAGGGCCGTTGGCACGTCTTCTACCAGCTGCACCCGTATGGCACCCAGTGGGGTCCGATGCATTGGGGTCACGTCTCCTCCACCGACATGGTCAATTGGAAGCGTGAGCCGATTATGTTCGCCCCGTCTCTGGAAGAGGAAAAGGACGGCGTCTTCTCTGGCTCCGCAGTGATCGGCGACGATGGCAAGCTCAGGTTCTACTACACCGGCCACCGTTGGGCCAACGGCAAGGACAACACCGGCGGCGACTGGCAGGTGCAGATGCTCGCCGAACCAGACAACGATGAGCTGACCAGCGCCACTAAGCGCGGTATGGTCATTGATTGCCCGACCGACAAGGTGAACCACCACTACCGCGACCCGAAGGTCTGGAAGACCGGCGACAAGTGGTACATGACCTTCGGTGTCTCCTCTGCCGAGAAGCGCGGCCAGATGTGGCTGTTCTCCTCCGATGACATGGTCAAGTGGACCTATGAGCAGGTGCTGTTCGAGCATCCGGATCCGGACGTGTTTATGCTTGAGTGCCCGGACTTCTTCCCGATCAAGGACGTCGAAGGCAACGAGAAGTGGGTTATCGGCTTCTCCGCCATGGGCGCTCAGCCGTCCGGCTTCATGAACCGCAACGTCAACAACGCCGGCTACATGATCGGCACTTGGACTCCGGGTGAGCAGTTCAAGCCGGAAACCGAGTTCCGTCTGTGGGATTGCGGCCACAATTACTACGCGCCGCAGTCGTTCAACGACGGCAAGCGTCAGATCGTCTACGGTTGGATGAGCCCGTTCGTCGAGCCGATTCCGATGCAGGACGACGGCTGGTGCGGCAACCTCACCCTGCCGCGTGAGATCACGCTGGGCGCCGACGGCGACCTGCACACCGCGCCGGTGGCCGAAATGGAAGGCCTGCGCGAGGATACCGTCGATTTCGGTGCGATCGATCTGGACGTCAGCGGCGAGAAGACCATTGTGGACGATGCCGAAGCCGTGGAAATCGAAATGACCATCGACCTGGCCAACTCCACCGCCGAGCGTGCCGGCCTGCGTGTCCACGCCACCGAGGATGGCGCCTACACGTCCGTTGCGTATGACGATCAGATCGGCCGCGTGGTGGTCGACCGGCAGGCCAACGCTCAGGGCGATCGCGGCTACCGTACGGCACCGCTGTCCGAAGCCGAACTTGCCGCCGGCGAACTCAAGCTGCGCGTGTACGTGGACCGTGGCTGCGTGGAGGTGTACGTCAACGACGGCCGTCAGGTGCTCAGCTCGTACAGCTACGCGTCCGAAGGTCCGCGCGCCATCAAGCTCGTGGCCGAATCCGGCACGCTCAAGGTCAAGTCCCTGGTGCTTCACCACATGAAGTCCATCGGACTGGAATGATAGACGTCTGTCATGGTTGACAGGCAAACAACCATAAGACAGTAGCAAGGGGTATATGGGAAGGCCTCCGCATCGGAAGGGTGCGGAGGCCTTTCTATATCTGTCTCTCTATATCTAAAGTGATATCTGGAATGGTATCCAACGCACGTTATCTCTCGTTACTGCCGTACTTGCTGTGCGGGTTTGCCTACGTTCCGCCCCACCGTCTATACTGGCGAGCCGGTAACAATCTTTTCTGGCCGATTGGCGGGCAGGCTCCTCACCTTACTGATTTCCCGCAGTCGGTCACGTGCGCGTCCACTTTGACGCAGAAAGCAAGGTGAACGATGGCGGAATCGCACGTTCAACGCAAACTGCTTGACATGATGAAACGTCGTATTCCAACGCTGATCGCCGTCATCACACTGCTTGTCGTATGGGAGGCATGGGTGCGATTGGGGCACGTGCCATCCACGATGATCGCCGCCCCCAGCGAAATCGCGCAGGCGACCGTCGAAACATGGCCGACCCTGTGGCCCGCGACCGAAGTCACGCTGTTGGAAGGCACCGTCGGCTTCCTGTTCGCCGTGACATGCGGCATTCTGATCGGCATTCTGCTGTACTGCTCCCGTATTGCCGATGCCGCGTTGTTCCCGCTGCTGTCGGCCGCGCAGACGATGCCGTTGATTTCAATCGCGCCACTGTTTCTGATCTGGTTCGGTTTCGAGATTTCCGGCAAAATCGTGATCGTGGCCGTGTTCGGCTTGTTTCCGATCGCCGTGCAGACGGTTCGCGGGCTTGAGGCGGTGCCGCAGTTCTATTCCGATGTGGCGTTGACATGCGGCGCGACCCGCGCATGGACGCTGTGGCATGTGAAGCTTCGCGTCGCCGCACGGCAGATTTACGGCGGCATCCGCGTATCCGCCGCATACATCTTCGCCACCGCCACCACTGCCGAGTATCTGGGTGCGCGCAAGGGTCTCGGCATCTGGCTGCAGGCAGCCTACAATTCGTTCCGCACGCCGCTGATCTTCTCGGCCACGCTGGTCATCATCGTCATCACCGGCATACTCATGTGCCTCGTGAATCTCAGCGAACGCCTGCTGCTCGGCCCAGCCGACGCGGACGCCGATCCGGACGCGGACCAGTGAAAACGCAACAATCACCATTGCGGCCCTCATCATCGTCATGCACACCCGTATAATGGGACTCGCTGTTTAGCCAATGTGTGGCAAACCGGCAATGTTCCACAGCTTCGGCGTCAAACGGTCAACCGTGTGGCGGCAGGCACCATAAGGAACGTCGGGGGCATTGGACGAGCGGGGGCCTTAGCCCTTCGTATCGTTTTCTGCCCGAACCCCGCCCGCAGCGTCATCCCTAGAAAACGGTAGAGAAGCAAGATTCAAGGGAAATCGCAAGGTATGAAGAAGACCATCTTCAGCAAAGCAATCGCAATCCTCGGCTCGATCGCCATGCTCGTCGGCGTGGCCGCATGCGGGCAAAGCAACGACTCCACGAAAACCGCGACGGACGGCAACGACCTCACCAAGGTGACGTTCATGCTTTCGTGGGCGCCCGACACCAACCATATCGGCGTGTATGTGGCGAAGAACAAAGGCTATTTCAAGCAGGCCGGTCTTGACGTGGACATCGTGGCGGTGGCGCAGGCCGGCGCGGAGCAGGCCGTGAACAACGGCATGGCGGATTTCGCGCTGTCCAACCTCACCAACGTGGGCATTTACACGCTTAAGGGCGCGAAAATCAAACAGGTCATGCAGGTGCAGCAGAAGCCGAGCGCCATCTGGTGTTCGCTCGCGTCGAACAAGGACATCAAGTCCCCGAAGGATTTCGACGGCAAGACCTTCGCCACGTTCGGCTCCAACGAATCCGACGCAGTGATCCGCCGCATGATCCAGACCGACGGCGGCAAGGGCACGTTCGACAAGGTGACCGTCGGCACGTCCACGTTCCAGACGCTGTCCAGCAAGAAGGCCGATTTCGGCGGATTTTACGCCACATGGGAAGGCGTACAAGCCGACATGTACGGTCCAAAGCTCAACTGCTTCACCGAGCCGGATTACGGCGTGCCTGGCAATGCGGACACCATCGGCGTGATCACCAGCGACAAGACCATCTCCTCCAACCCAGGACTTGTGAAGAAGTTCGTACAGGCCACCAAGAAGGGCTACGAATACGCCTACTCGCACCCTGATGACGCCGCTGCGATTCTCGTCAAGGAGGCTCCGGACGCGAATCTGAAGCTCGACTTCGTCAAGAAGAGTATGAAGACTATCGTGGACGACCAGTATTGGGGCGATCCGGCCAAGATCAAGGACGGCTCGTTCACGTTCGGCACCAACGACACAGCCGGCGCGCAGAAGTACTTTGACTTCCTCGCCGAAGAGAACGCCTACACCGACTCGCACGATAAGGTGATTCACACCGCGCCTGTGGCCAAGGACATCTCGACCGACGAGTTCTTGAAGTAAGCAGTCGCCTGCTCCATCTTCAGCTTTCATAGTGCCAAACATGTGAAACGCGCCCGAAATCACGGGTCGAAGCGCATGTTTGGCACTATTGGTTATTGAGGTGCTGACGCTGTTGGCACATATGGTACCGTACATTTTTGTGCTGGAAAATCGCAGTTGGAGGTTGTGACTATGGCTGTGCCTATGAAAACCACGAACGGCAATCGCAAGCTAATTCTCGATGTCGATACCGGCATTGACGACGCGCTTGCACTGGCATATCTCGCCTCGTTCAACAACATCGAGATACTGGGCGTCATCGGCACCTACGGCAACGTTGCAGCCGACACTGCCGTATACAACACGGCTTACGTACTGGAACGGTTGGGGTTCCGGAACGTTCCGGTATTACGTGGTTCGACACGTCCCTCCTGGGCGGCCTCGTTCATTCCCGACGCAGGTTGCGCGCAGTTCCATGGTACGGATGGGCTGGGCGGATTCGGTCCGGCTGTTGGCTCTCCTGCCGTTGCTTGCGTGTCCGATTCTGGTGAAACGGACATCTGGAAGTCCGATTCGGCACCCTATGTGTCCGATTCTGCAGAATCGGACATTCAGAGCACCACGAACACCGTCTATGCGTCCGATTCGGGTGAATCGGACATTCCCGGTACCCTCAGCACTACTTATGTGTCCGATTCAGGAGAATCGGACACTCGAGTGAGGCGCGGGCTGATTTCCGTCGGCGGATACGACGTACACGACCCGCACGCGAATCCTGCCGCCGATTCGTTCTCACTTTCGTTCACGACCTGCGATGGCGCTGCCCACTCCCCTGCGTTACCGGAAGGTGTGCGATTCATCGTCGATATGGTCCGTAAATACGGCAGCGACGTCACGGTAGTGGCGACCGGCCCACTGACTGACGTCGATGCGGCACTTACTGCGGCGCCGGAAATCGCAAGCAAACTGCGATTGGTGATGATGGGCGGAACGCTCACGCAGGAAGGCAATTGCTGGGACACGACCGCCGAAACGAATATCATCCAGGATCCGGAGGCTGCCGACCGTGTATTCCATTCCGGCGCGGACGTGACCATGGTCGGCTTGGACGTGACGCACCAGTGCCTGCTGGGTTCCGACGCGACTATGCGGTGGCGCCAGGCAGCATCGCAATCGCATGATCCGCGTACCGATGCGCGGACGTTTCTTGCCGATATCGTCGACTTTTCGATTGCCGCAAATATTCAGGCGGACGCACGCCTTTTCTCAACGGGCATGCCATTGCACGATCCGCTCGCCGCAGCCGTAGCGGCGGATCCGAGTTTGGTGGAATGTTTCGATCTGCCGATGAAGGTCGAAACGGAGACAGGCGATTTTCATGGCACGCGCGGCCGCACCATCGGCGATCCGGCCGGACTGATTGACCCGTCGGCGCCACGCGTGCACGTGGCGCTCACCGTGGATCATGATCGTTTCATAACTGATTTCACGTGGCGGATCGCGCAACTGGCAGGCGATTAAAAGCCGTTTTAGGAGCAGAATAGAAAAAGACCCCCGCGGGGGTCTTTTTCTTATTTCTTCACGTCCTGCAATTATTGACGGCCTACGGCCGGCTCAACATTACCCTCGCGGCATAGCCGCTCGGGCGTGAAGCTGGAACAGCCCACCGGGCTGTTCCTTATCGCTTCACGCCACCGAAACGACGATCGCGGTGGATGTAGTGGTCGATAGAACGCCACAGCACCTCACGGCCGCAATCCGGGAACAGTTCCGGCACGAAATCAAGTTCCGCGTAGGCGGCTTCCCACGGCAGGAAGTTGGAGGTACGCTGCTCGCCGGACGTGCGGATCACCAGATCGCAGTCGGGGAATATCCGGGTTGTACAGGTGCTCAGCAATCATCTTCTCCGTCACGCGATCGCCAGAGATCTTGCCGTCACGAACCTCGCGTGCAATCGCTGCGCACGCGTCCGCGATTTCGGCGCGACCACCATAGTTCAGGCAGAACACCACATCGATGGTCTTGTTGTTCTTCGTCTTCTCCTGTGCCACTTCCAGCTCGTCGATCACGGACTTCCACAGCTTCGGCCGGCGGCCCGACCAGCGCACGCGCACGCCCCACTCGTTCATCTGATCGACGCGACGGTGGAGATGTCACGCGAGAAGCCCATAAGGAAACGCACCTCCTGCGGTGAACGCTTCCAATTCTCCGTAGAGAACGTGTATAGGGACAGGTACCGTACGCCCGCTTCGATGGCACCTGCGATGGTATCGAACACCACCGGTTCGGCCGCCTGATGGCCGTCGGTGCGGATGAGTCCGCGCTGCTGTGCCCAACGGCCGTTGCCGTCCATGATCACGCCCACATGTCGCGGAACCTTGTTCTTGGGAAAATCGGGAATGATCGACGGATCGGAAAATGGTGCCGCCGGAATGTCAAGGGATTTGTAATCCACGTTCTCAAAAGCCATACCCGCTAATCTAGCAAGCGCATGGAACGAATCGGCCGCTCCAGATAGTATTCGCCCCATTCTTCCACTATTTGGTGGGTTTCCCGTTGAATCGACGCGGCCGCCGGAACACCGTCCAGCTCCCCCCAATCGCCATCGACAAGCGCCGAAAGCCGGCAAATCGCATCCCACGACACCGCTTCCGATTCGGGGGTATGGTCGGCGGCGCACATCAGGCCGCCGGCGGGAATCGAAAAATACCAGGACAGCGTGGACGAAATCGGCTCGCCGCACACCACGCAGACGCGCAGACGGGGTGTCCAACCAGCGATCGCCAGTGCGCGCAGCACGTACGAATCGCCAATCGTGGATGGCTCGTGCGCATGTTTGGCAAGCGCGTTCAACGCGCCCAATACAAGCCGGTATTGTGCGACCGCAGGCTCCTTTTCCGTGGCGACCAGATTGTCGGCGGTTTCGCAGATCACGTTCGCCGCCGTATACGCTTGAAAATCGGCGCAAATCGGCCCTGCATACGCGGCGATCGATTCGGCTTGGGACACGACGTCGAGTGAACGACCTTCCGCAATGAGCAGCGCCACGCGCATGAACGGTTCGAGTCGGCCTCCGAAACGCGATTTGGTACGGCGCACGCCTTTCGCGACGGCGCGTACTTTGCCATGGTCACGTGTGAGCAAGGTGAGTATGCGGTCGGCTTCGCCGAGTTTGGCGGTGCGCAGCACCACGCCTTCGTCTTGATACAGCGGCATCGCACCTCCTTTTCTTGCCGTTCATCGCATCCTGTTATGCATACGCTCGCCGCACGTGCGCGTTCCGAGATACATTCGCCCCGTCAGTAGATGAACAGCCCCCCAGAACGCGAACACCAGCAATACGCAGAACATGGCGGCCACGGTCAGCCAGAACATCACGCGTCCGAACCGCGTGGAAGCCAGCACCGGCTGCCGTCCGCTGACGATTTCGCCGATAGCACCCTTACGTGGCGGCCACTGCGCGATGCCTCGATGGGTTGCCTCTTCGATCAGCCGCATGAACACGCGGGACCATGCCCACACCACGGCGACGCACACGATCTGGATCACCGGCCAGCTCCAATACATCACGCCCGGATTCTCCACTGGGGCACTGCCCCATGCCAGTTTGACCACACCCATGATCACATCGCCAAGGCCGGCGCAGAACAGCACGAACGTGGCCATAGTGGCGATAGTCAACGTGACCAGCGAGTTTTTGAACCCTTGCGCAAGCCCCAGCCGATACCGTCGTCCGTGGGCACGCGCCCAGATCTTACGCATCAGCACGGCGAGCCACAGCACGCCTGCGGCAAGCAGCAGCACCAGCATGCTGGCATGCAACGCGACCAGGTAGATGGTCAGGCCGCGATTGGCTTTGAGGTCCAATGGCACTGCGATTGACTGGTACATTCTGGTGCCGGCCACGCGTTCGCTGGTCTGTTTGAGTCCGTGCGTGGTGCCGACGGCCCAGTCGACCACATCGTCCACGTACGCGTCGGCGAACGGGGTTCCGGAATTGGCTTCGTCGCCGAGCCTCAGCACATGGTTGGCGATGGGGTACGTGCGTATGGTGACGTCCCAGTTGCCGGCCTGGTGAGCCAGATCGACGATTTTCTCCGTGCCTTCCACCTGCGCGGTCATGACGTCTTTCGTGCCATATGCCACCAATGTCGGAATGGCATACGCTTTCGGCGTCAACGTGTCGATGTCGAGGTTGGTGAGTCCGAACAGGGACGCGTCGATATTGAATACGCGGCGGACGATCGACTGGTAGCCGTCATGCGCGCCGACGAGCGCGAAGTCCTGTGCGGCGAGGAAGCCCAGCGAATACCGCGGCTCGTAGACCATCGGACTGAGCAGCACCTGAAAAGCGACGTCCGGATCGCGCTGCAGCAGATACGATGAGATCCATGTGCTTTCGGAAGTGGCGTAGATGCCCACTTTGGAGGCGTCCACCGTATCCATTTTCCGCAGGAGGTTGATGACCTGGTCGTAGATGGCGGCGGAACCCGGGTAGTCGCGATTGGCGTCGTTGGTGGACCAGACCGGCTTGTCAAGCACCGCCGTCACGAATCCCGCCGAAGACAGGTCGGAGGCCATGTCGCCGAAGGAATTGTCGCAGGTGCCATAGCCGGCGCCGTGCATGAAAACCACACCGGGACGTCCGTTCCCAGCCCCTTTCGGTTTGCGGATCAGCACTTTGATGTTCTGTATCTCACCGGTGGAAGGCCGTTTCGCTTTGATGGTGACGTACCGTTTCGCCACCTCGTAATCGCCTTTTTTCGCCAGTTTTTCGCCGGATGGATTGGCGAAGGTCACGGCGGTGTTGGCGTCAAGCGTTTCGATGGTCTGCTCGGTCGGCTCGTAGTTCCATGTGGATGCCGTCAAATTGGCCACGGACACCAGAATGCCCAGCAGCATGATGAAAATAGGCAGGTTGACCATGAGTCGCCGCCCGCGCGTCCACGGTTGATGTTGCGGTTGCGGACGCGCGGGCGATGAAGCCGATTCTTGCCGTAATGACTGGCTGGCGGCTGATGATTGACGTTCCTGCTCTGACACGCCGCTCATTCTACCGGCCTTTGCTGAGAAGCCTGCGATTGCATGCTACCGACGGCACGCTGGAACATGGCTTTCAGCAGTTGCCGTTTTGCGTCACCGGCACGACCACCGGACCGGTGGCGGTGGCAGGCAACTGGCCGTCGGCCTCCATCTGCGCGGCGATCTCCTGCGCCTTGGCGAGCAGGGTTTCCACGATCTGGTCTTCCGGCACGGTCTGAATGACCTTGCCCTTGATGAAAATCTGCCCCTTGCCGTTGCCGGAGGCCACGCCCAATCGGCTTCGCGAGCCTCGCCCGGACCGTTGACGATGCAGCCCATGACGGCCACGCGAATCGGCGCGGTCACGTCCTTCAACCCTTCGGTCACCGCGTTGGCCAGCTGAATCACATCCACCTGGGAACGGCCGCAGGACGGGCAGGAGATGATGTCGAACTTACGCGGACGCAATCCCATGTATTCCAGCAGCTTGCAGCCCACCTTCACTTCCTCCACGGGAGGCGCGGACAGTGAAACGCGGATCGTATCGCCGATGCCTTCGGCCAGCAGCGCGCCGAATGCCAGGCAGCTTTTGATTGTGCCCTGCCAGGTCGGGCCGGCTTCGGTGACGCCCAAATGCAGCGGCCAATCGCCTTGGAAGCCAACAGACGGTACGTCTGCACCATGGTGACCACATCATGGTGCTTGACGGAAATCTTGAAATCGTGGAAGCCGACGTCTTCGAACATGCGCGCTTCCTTCATCGCGGACGCACCAGCGCCTCCGGTGTCGGGCCGCCGTATTTGGCGTACAGCTCCTTATCGAGCGAACCGGCGTTCACGCCGATGCGCAGGGAAATGCCCGCATCCGTGGCGGCCTTGCAGATCGAAGGGCCGACCTCGTCGAATTTGCGAATGTTGCCGGGGTTCACGCGCACGGCCGCGCAGCCGGCGTCGATGGCCTGGAACACGTACTGCTTGGAAGTGGATGTCCGCAATCACCGGAATCGGCGATTTTTTGACGATTTCCGGCAATGCGTTCGGCACATCCTGGCCTTGGCACGGCCACACGGCCACGATATCGCAGCCGGCCGCGGTCAGTTCCGCGATCTGCTGCAGGGTGGCCGGCACGTCAGCCGTCAGCGTATTGGTCATGGATTGCACTGAAATCGGCGCTCCCCCGCCGACCGGCACCGGGCCGACCATGATGCGGTGGGACTTGCGGCGCGGATGCAGCGGGCTTTCGCTGATGGCCGCGTCACCGGTTTTGCGGAACGGTTTTTCGATTTCTGGCATACGTGATCCTTGCATGTGCGAGGCGCGCTATGCGTCCCGCGATGGTTCTTACGGCTTGTGCTCTTTACTTGTTTATCAGCTTGTCGGCGCGGGCGCGAGCCTCCTGCTCGAGTCGGCTCATTTCCTCCACGGAAGCGAACAGCGGGTTGCCGCGCAGTTCGGCGTCCATCTCGTCAAGCACTTCGCGCACGGTGTCGACGATGCCGAGGTATGGCAGACAGTGTTCGAGGAACGCGTGGACGGCCTGCTCGTTGGCCGCGTTGAGCACGGCCGTATGCTTTTCGGACGATTCGAGGCAGTGCCGGGCCAGGTTCACCGCGGGGAACGCCTCGTTGTCGAGCGGCTCGAACGTCCACGTAGCCGCCTTCGTCCAATCGCATGCGGCGGCGACGTTTCCGAGACGTTCCGGCGCGGACAGGCCGAGGGCGATCGGCAGGCGCATGTCCGGCGGCGAAGCCTGCGCGATGGTGGCGCCGTCGCGGAATTCCACCATGGAATGCACGATGGATTGCGGGTGCACGGTCACGTCGATACGGCTCGGAGGCACGTCGAACAGACGGCTCGCTTCGATGACTTCAAGCCCCTTGTTCATCAACGTGGACGAGTTGATGGTCACCACCGGACCCATATTCCAAGTAGGGTGGTTCAACGCCTGTTCAGGCGTGATGTCGGTCATCTGCTCGCGTTTCCAACCGCGGAACGGACCTCCGGAAGCGGTGACCACGAGTTTCGACACTTCACCGTGCGTGCCCGAACGCAACGATTGCCAGATGGCGGAATGTTCGGAATCAACCGGATTAATCTGCTGCGCACGAACCTGTGCGTCGAACAGCAGATGACCGCCGGCCACAACGGATTCCTTGTTGGCGAGCGCCAGCTGCGATCCTGCCTGCAGTGCCGCAATCGAAGGTTCAAGGCCGATGGATCCGGTAATGCCGTTCAACACCACGTCGGCACCGGATCCGGCCACGGCGATTACCGCTTCCGGCCCGGCCATGATTTCCACATGGCTTGCGCCGGCTTGGTTTAGCGCATCTTGGAGCGCATGGACCGCGTTTGTGTTGAAGATGGCGACTTTCGAAACGTGAAATTGGACCGCCTGTTGGGCCAGAAGTTCCACGTGGGAGCCGCCTGCCGCAAGTCCGACCACGTTGAAACGGTCGAGATGGCGGGAGATGACGTCAAGTCCTTGGGTGCCGATGGATCCGGTGGATCCCAGAATGACTACGGTTGAGGTTTGCATGGGTTATGCGTGTGCTCCGTATTTGTTTTGGATTAT
>ENA-OQHF01000483-OQHF01000483.1-human-gut-metagenome-genome-assembly--contig:-NODE-483-length-24424-cov-4.059596_pt1 | contig 24424 bp, 26 predicted proteins | sample MGYA00242559_ERZ504709 | MGnify/ENA primary metagenome ERZ504709 (study PRJEB26092, sample SAMD00036203) | human gut metagenome | host: Homo sapiens | study: EMG produced TPA metagenomics assembly of... | reverse complement strand
ATTAAATTAAATGAGATCATTGTGGAACAAGACTTTCATGAACAGGAATACAGAGAATTGACGAAGAGCATAAGAGTTGTTTTTCTAAGATGGAAGTCTATAAATATAATGCATTTACTGATATGGGTGGAGAAACAAGCTTTGTAATCGCATTACTTGACCATAATAATAATGGAACACTTTTAAATGGAATGAGCAGTCAGAATGCAACTTATGTCTATGCAAAAGAAATTAGAAATGGTGCTTCAAAAGTAGCATTATCAAATGAGGAAAAATTGACATTAGAAAAATGTATCAATAAATAATTGGAGGAAAAAATGTTAGATATTAAATTTTTAAGAGAAAATCCAGATGTAGTAAAACAGAACATCCAAAACAAATTCCAGGATCGTAAATTACCGTTAGTTGATGAGGTCATTGAACTGGATAAAGAAAACCGTGAGATCAAACAGGAAGTTCAGGCACTTCGTGCGGATCGTAATAAATTATCCAAACAGATCGGTGCACTGATGGGACAGGGTAAAAAAGAAGAAGCAGAAGAAGTAAAAAAACAGGTTACAGCATCTGCTGATCGTATTGAAGAATTAAGTGAAAGAGAAAAAGTTGTTGAAGAAAAGATCAAAGAGATCATGATGACAATTCCAAATATCATTGATCCATCTGTACCAATCGGAAAAGATGACAGTGAAAACGTAGAACTTGAAAGATTTGGTGAGCCAGTTGTTCCTGATTTTGAAGTTCCATATCATACAGAAATCATGGAAAGTTTTGATGGAATCGATCTTGACAGTGCAAGAAAAGTTGCAGGTAATGGATTCTATTATCTGATGGGAGATATCGCAAGATTACATTCTGCAGTCATTGCTTATGCAAGAGACTTCATGATCGATCGTGGATTTACTTACTGTGTACCACCTTTCATGATCAGAAGCAATGTTGTAACAGGTGTTATGAGTTTCGATGAAATGGATGCGATGATGTATAAGATTGAAGGTGAAGACTTATATCTGATCGGTACAAGTGAACATTCTATGATCGGTAAATTTATTGATACAACAACAGAAGAAGCAGAATTACCAAAAACACTAACAAGCTATTCTCCATGTTTTAGAAAAGAAAAAGGAGCACATGGTATTGAAGAACGTGGTGTTTACAGAATCCATCAGTTTGAGAAACAGGAAATGATCGTTGTATGTAAACCAGAAGAAAGCAAGGATTGGTATGAAAAATTATGGAAGAACACAGTTGATTTATTCCGTTCTATGGATATTCCAGTTCGTACATTAGAATGCTGCTCTGGTGATTTAGCAGATCTGAAAGTAAAATCTGTTGACGTAGAAGCTTGGTCTCCAAGACAGAAGAAATACTTTGAAGTAGGAAGCTGTTCTAACCTTGGTGATGCACAGGCAAGAAGACTGCGCATCCGTGTCAAAGGTGAAAATGGAAATTACTTTGCGCATACATTAAATAATACAGTAGTAGCACCACCTAGAATGCTGATCGCATTTTTAGAGAACAATTTAAGGGAAGATGGAAGTGTTGCAATTCCAGAAGTTTTAAGACCATATATGGGTGGAAAAGAATCTCTGCAGCCTAAAAAATAAGAAATAGAAATTCAAAAAGAGCGTCTCAAAATGTGAGGCGCTTTTTCTTTTATAAAGGTTTATGATATTATATACGATAAGGAAAGGTTTAAGGAAAGGTGATAAGGAAGCAAATGAAAGCAAAGATCATTATCGTGGAAGATCATGAACCAATTCGTAATGAATTAAAGATTTTGTTAAGTAAATATGGATATGAGATCATAGTGTTAGATCGTTTTGATACAGTTGTTGAAGATTGCTTGAGAGAAGATGTAGATCTGATTTTATTAGATATTAATCTTCCGTTTTATGATGGTTATTATGTGTGCAGAGCAATCAGAGAAAAATCAGAAGTACCGATCATTGTTGTTACAAGTAGGGATAGCGAGATGGATGAGCTAATGAGTATAAATCTTGGAGCGGATGATTTTATCACGAAACCATACAATACACAGATTTTGTTGGCAAGAATTTCTGCAATGTTGAAACGAACACATAAAGAAACAGTAGATGATTCTTTACAATATCAGGGATTGAAATTACAACTCAATAGCAGCACTGTTATTTATAAAGATCAGACAATCGAACTTAGTAAAAATGAGATGAGAATATTGTATACATTACTGCAACATAAAGAGAGTATTGTAAGCAGGGATCAATTAATGGAATCCTTATGGCAGTCAAATGAATTTATTGATGATAATACATTAACGGTGAATGTTAATCGTGTAAGGAAAAAATTAGAAGCAGCAGGACTGAAAGATTTTATAAAAACCAAAAGAGGATAGGGTTATATGATATGAAAACCAAAGATTTTTTTAGAATGGAGTATGCCCAGATTCTGATATATATTGTATTTTTGGGATTATTGGAAGTGTTGCTTTTTATTTTTGAAGTGAATTATTTCTTATGATATATTTGCTGCTGATCGGATTGATTCTGGAAGGAGTTTATTTATGCCAGCGGTATATGAAAAAATATCGGTATTATAAAAAAGTGAAAGCAAAACTTGATATACTGGAACAAAAATGCATGATAACAGAAATGTTAGAATTGCCAGATTTTGCAGAAGGAGAGTTTCTATATGAAATATTGCAGACGTGCAATAAGTCCATGAATGATGAGATATTGAAATATAAGATAGAGGCAGCAGGATACCGAGAATATATTGAGATGTGGATTCATGAAGTAAAAACACCATTGGCAGCAACAAGACTGATCCTTGAAAATCATCCAAGTGAGATCACACGGGCAATGGATGAAGAAATGCAGCAGATCAATTATTATTTGGAGCAGGCATTGTATTATGCGAGGAGTAATAGTGTAGAGAAAGACTATCTAGTGAAAGAGTTAAGTTTAAAAGAAGTGGTAGAAAATGCGGTAAAAGCAAATGCAAAAAGTCTGATCGGAAATAAGATAAAAATTAAAATAGAGAATCTGGATCAGAAGATCTTCAGCGATGAAAAATGGGTTTTATTTATATTAAATCAAGTTATCAGCAATGCAATAAAATATAAAAAAGAAGAAGCAGAAATATCATTTTGTGCAAGATGTGAAAAGAATGAAATACTTCTGGAAATCAGAGACAATGGAATTGGAATCTCACCAAAAGATTTGCCAAGGATCACGGACAAAGGGTATACTGGAACTACAGGAAGAAACTATCAAAAATCAACAGGGATGGGGTTATATTTGTGTAAGAAACTTTGCAGCAAATTACAACTAAGTTTTTACATCGAATCTAAAGAAGAAGAATACACGAAAGTAACAATCGGCTTCCCAAGAAATTCTATGATTTTTTTAAATGAAGAATGATCAGACAGGAGGTTTACAATGTTTGCAGATTATCATGTACATTCACATTTTAGTGAAGACACAGATTTCCCAATGGAACTTGAAATTCAGAAAGCGATCAAATTAGGGATGGATGAATTATGTTTTACAGAACATTCAGATTATGATGTGCCAACTGTCGTTAATTGTGATTATGATGCTTATTTTGAAGAAATGGAAAAAATGAAAGATAAGTATAAAGGGCAGATCACATTAAAGACAGGAATTGAATTTGGAATTCAGACACATACGACGAAAGCGTATGAAGAAACATTCAGACAGTATCCGTTTGATTTTGTAATCTTTTCTTGTCATCAAGTTGAAAACAAAGAATATTGGAGACAAGAGCCACAGGAAGGAAAGACACAGTTAGAATACAATCGAAGGTATTATCAGGAGATTTTGGATGTTGTTAAAGTATACAAAGATTACAGCATTCTTGGTCATCTTGATGTGATCAAAAGATATGATAAGCAAGGAGAGATCGAATTTGAAAAGATTCAGGATCTGATCGAGCAGATTTTTGAAGTTGTGATCGCAGACGGAAAAGGAATTGAACTTAATACTTCAAGCCGTGCATATAAACTGAAAAGTCTAATGCCATCAAAAGAAATTCTGAAATTGTATCATGATATGGGAGGTAAGATCATTACGATTGGATCAGATGCACATAATGCAGACCGGATCGGTGACTGTGTAATGGAGTCACAGAAGATTTTAAAAGATATTGGTTTTGATGGAATTTATACTTTTGAAAAGATGAAACCGGAATTTCATAGATTTTAAGATAAATTAAAGAGGTGCCTATTGTTTTTAACAAATAGACACCTCTTTACATATTGTGCTATATTTTAGATTTCAAGATTATTTATCAAGTAAGATTAGTGCCATAAATACAAGATCTTCGTCTCCGATATTCTCAATGGCATGTCCAGCTCCATCACATGTGAATGTAGTATCTCCTGGATGTACTTCATATTTTGTACCATTGTCATTATAAAGTCCTTTTCCCTGAAGGATATGGTAAGCTTCGCCTTCACCTTCATGAGTGTGATATGCAAGAGCAGAACCAGGTGGTACGATGACTTTTCCGAACAGACGACTGCTATCTTTCATTTCTTTTTTTGTTAAGAATTCCATTTTCTTTAATGGGTTATCAGAACCATTTGCATCAGGAATTGTGCCAATTTTTACATCTTCATTTTTTAAAAACATGTTGAGACCCTCCTTTATATAGTCATGTTAAGTTTAGTATAGTAGCTTTTTGATAAAATAGCAATATGACAAAATTGTAAGTTTTGTGTAAGGAAGTTCGATGGATACGAAGATGATTTACTGGTATATTATAGACAAGACAATAAGAGAAACCAAAAAAGATAAGGAGATGGAAAAATGAGTTCTGTATTGAAAGTAGATAATATAGAAAAATATTATGGGAGTAAAGCGAATCTTACAAAAGCGATCGATCGTATCAGTTTTGAAGTGGAAGAGGGGGAGTATATTGGAATTATGGGGGCTTCCGGAAGTGGGAAGACGACATTATTAAATTGTATTTCAACGATCGATCAGGTGACTGCGGGAAATATTATGATCAATGGAATGGATATCACAAAATTGAAAGGAAAACATCTTTCAAGATTCAGACGAGAGGAATTAGGATTTATCTTCCAAGACTTTAATCTGTTAGATACATTGACAGCATTTGAAAACATTGCGTTGGCACTTACGATCATGAAAATTCCTGCAAGAGAAATTGAAGACAAAGTCAGATCGATCGCAGAAAAGTTGATGATCACAGAAGTATTGAACAAATATCCATATCAAATGTCAGGAGGACAGAAGCAGAGAGTGGCAAGTGCCCGAGCGATGATTACAAATCCATCTCTGATCTTAGCGGATGAGCCAACAGGAGCTTTGGACAGCAAGGCGGCCAGAATGCTGCTTGACAGTATGGAAACGATGAATGTGGAATTAAATGCAACGATTCTGATGGTAACACATGATGCATTCACAGCCAGCTATTGTAAACGTATTTTGTTTATCAAGGATGGAAAGATTTTTAATGAATTGGTTCGAGGAAATGATTCGAGAAAACGATTTTTTGACCGTATCATTGAGGTTGTGACATTGCTTGGAGGTGACAGTACAAATGTATTCTAAGATCGCATTTAGTAATGTCAAAAAGAGTATCCGTGATTATACGATTTATTTTCTGACATTAACATTTGGAATTTGTTTGTTTTATATGTTTAATTCCGTTCAGGCACAGCAGGCAGTTTTAAAACTGAATGCAAGCCAGAAATCAATGATGCATCTAATGTCTGTGATCATTAATGGAATTTCTGTGTTTGTTGCAATTATTCTTGGATTTCTGATTGTTTATGCAAATCAGTTTCTAATGAAGCGGCGGCATAAGGAAATGGGAATCTATCTGTTGTTAGGAATGGAAAAACGACAGGTATCAAAGATTCTTCTGATAGAGACTTTATTGATCGGTGTTTTGGCATTGATCGCAGGATTGGTTTCAGGTGTGTTTTTATCACAAGGACTTGCGATGTTGACAGCAAAGATGTTTGCGGTTCAGATGAAAGAGTTTAAGTTTGTTTTCTCGCAAACGGCATTTATTCAGACTATTTTGTATTTTGCAATTATTTTATTATTGTGATGATATTTAATGGAATTACGATATCAAAATATAAACTAATCAATCTATTGAATTCAGCAAAGAAAAATCAGAAAACAAGATTAAAAAATCCTATATTGTCGGTCATTCTGTTTTTGATATCCATTGGGATTCTTGGAATAGCATATCATTTAATTCAAAAAAACCAGATGCTTGCTGTGGACAATGATTTTAAGATCAGTGTATTACTTGGTGTAGCAGGAACATTTCTCTTCTTCTTTTCGTTATCAGGATTCTTATTAGAATTGGCAAAAAGAAGTAAGAAATTTTATTATAATGGATTAAATATGTTTGTGCTAAGACAGATCAATTCAAAGATCACCACAACATTTGTTTCTATGTCAATGCTGTGTTTGATGCTGTTTTTAGCAATCAGTGCGTTTGCGACAGGAAGTGGATTGGCGTCTTCAGTGAAAACAGATTTAGAAGATATGACAAAGTTTGATTATACGTTTTATGGAGTATCAGAAAAAGGATATCAGGAAGAACAGCAGCAAAAGATTTATAAAGAAAATTAGATGAGCTTGGATTAACGATCAAAAAGATGCAAAAGAAATTTTACCGATCACAATATATCAGAATGGTACATTTCGAAAATGCAGATATAAAATGGAGCCATTATTAAAGGGAAGAGAAAAGTATTCAGATTATACAAAAGATTATGTGAAGAAACTTATGAGGCTCCACTAACTTTCGCAAAACTATCTGAATATAATAAAATCCGAAAAGCAATCGGAGAAAAAGAATTAACCTTGAAATCAGATGAATATATATTGAATTGTGATTATGACAATCTGATACCGATAATGGAAAAGGCAGCTAGTGATAAGCAAAAACTTACATTGGATGGAAAAACATATAAAATGAAATATGGCTTACAAAAAGATACCTATATGGTAACAGCAGCTAAAACAGATATGGGAACAGTCATTTTAAATGATGAGATCATCCGTTCATTAAACATTGATTATTCTACATTATATTTAAACCTTAACTGGAATGGAAATGTACAGAAAGTATCAAGAAAATATACGGAATATTTAAAGCAAATGATCATAAATAGTAAGATGCCAAATTCACTATATTCAGCAGCGATTTCAAAAGAGGAAGTGTATGAACAAAGTACTGGGTTAAGTACGATCATGACATACATTGCAATTTATATTGGACTGGTATTTTTAATTACATGTGCAGCAGTACTTGAATTACAGCAATTGAGTGAGAATGCAGATAATATTGAAAAATACAAATTATTAAGTAAAATCGGAACTTCACAAAAAATGATCAATCGTGCGATCAAAGCACAGATCATATTGTATTTTTGTCTGCCTTTAAGTTTGGCGTTGGTTCATTCCTATGTGGGAATTAAAACAGCAAAAATCCTGATATCAACGTTAGGACAAATTAATATAACAAAAGCAGCAGCCCAGTCATTGATCATTGTGATCGTAATTTATATTGGATATATGATCGCAACTTATCTAGGAAGCAAGAGTATGCTGAAAGAAAAATAGAGAAAGAACTGTCTGCATCATTTAATGATGTTACATAAGAATAATATATGTGATTGAAAATGAAAGAAAATGATTGACTATGATTGAAATTGTGATATACTTAAATAAAAGCGAAAAGAGGTGATATTGTGTTAGCGCAAGAGCGATTTGAACGCATTTTAGAGATTTTAAGAGAGAAACAGTCAGTCACCGTGGTAGAACTGACAGAAAAACTGAACACCTCAGAGTCCACGATACGAAGGGATTTAACGGAATTAAACCGACAAGGTCTTTTGATCAAGGTTCATGGAGGAGCTACTGCGATCAAGTCTGTGTTATCAAGAGAAGAAGAAGTCATAACCAAGTCAAAGAAACACCAGGAAGAGAAGCGAAAGATTGCAAAATATGCAGCATCTTTGATCAATAAAGAAGATATCGTATATCTTGATGCAGGAACAACGACAGAAATGATGTTAGATTATCTCAAAGAATATGACGTTATTTATGTGACAAATGGAATCACACATGCGAGAAAACTGATGAACGCAGGATTTAAGGTCCATTTGATCGGAGGCGAGATTAAGGCGGTAACAGAAGCATTGGTCGGAGAAGAAGCATTAGAACAGATTGATAAATATAACTTTACTAAGGGTTTTTTTCGGAACAAATGGGATTGATCTGAAGCGGGGATTTACAACGCCAGATCAGAAAGAGGCAGCAGTTAAGAAGAAAGCGATGGAACAGTGTCAGAAAAGATATATTCTTTCGGATGCAAGCAAATTTAATGTGATCTCAACTATTAAATTTGCAGATTTAAAGAAGGCAGAGATCATTACAGATTATTTAGAAAACAACGAGTTCAAAAGAATCACAAACATTGAGGAGGTATTTTCATGATTTATACAGTAACATTTAATCCAGCAATTGATTATGTAATTAAAGTAGATAACCTGACATTAGGACAGGTTAACAGGACAACAAGAGAATACATTTTCTGTGGAGGAAAAGGTATTAATGTATCTCATCTGCTTGCTAATCTTGGAGTAGATAGTGTAGGACTTGGATTTATAGCTGGATTTACAGGAGATGTTATTGAATCAGGAGCGAAAGAACTTGGATTTAAACCAGATTTTATCAGAGTTCGTGAAGGAATGACACGTATCAATGTTAAGGTAAAATCCAACGAAGAAAGCGAGATCAATGGATTAGGACCAGTTATTCATGATGATGAATTAGAGCAGATGTTTAAGAAATTAGATGAATTGGAAGATGGAGATATTTTAGTTCTTGCAGGAAGTATTCCAGCAACACTTCCATCTGATGTATATGAAAGAATCATGGAACATCTGCAGGGAAAAGACATCCGAATCGTTGTAGATGCAACAAAAGACCTGTTGTTAAATGTATTAAAATATCATCCATTCCTGATCAAACCAAACAATCATGAATTAGGAGAAATGTTTGATGTCGTGCTAAAGACAAATGATGAGATTGTTGAATATGCAAAGAAACTTCAGGAAAAAGGTGCAAGAAACGTATTAGTTTCCATGGCAGGAGATGGAGCGATCTTGATCACAGAAGAAGGAGAAGTTCATGTAACACCTTGTCCAAAAGGAGAAGTTAAGAACTCTGTAGGAGCAGGAGATTCCATGGTAGCAGGATTTATCACAGGATATTTGAGAAGTAATGGAGATTATAATGAAGCACTGAAGATGGGGACAGCAGCAGGAAGTGCGACTGCATTTTCAGAAGATGTTGCAACTGGCGAGAAGATCATGAAATTATATGAAACATTATAATGAAATAGCATACAATGAAAGAAAATTATGATAAAATGAACCTAAGAAATTAGGTTCATTTTTTGTTCGTAATTTTATAAAAACGGGAGGACATCATGACGAAAAAAACAAGCAAGACAACAAGTAAAAGAATGGATGAATAAATTAGACAAAAATTATATAGAAAAAGCAGATCAGTCGATTTTTGAACAGATAAAAGAGCTAAAAGAATATCGAGAGGCAAAAACTATTTTTTGTTATGCAAGTATGAAAAATGAAGTTGATACATGGCAGCTGATAGCATTGGCACTGAAACAGGGGAAGAATGTCGGAGTTCCATTGTGTATTGGGAAAGGAATCATGGAAGTGAGACAGATTCATGCTTTAGATGATTTTGAGGAAGGGGCATATGGAATCATGGAACCATCCAGAAGGTGTCCAATCTTATCGAAAGAGAAGATTGATATGGCGGTAATACCTTGTGTAAGTGCAGATAGAGAAGGCCGTAGACTTGGACATGGAGCAGGATTCTATGACCGTTTTTTAGATGGAGTAACATTTCCAAAGATTCTGGTATGTTATAAAGAGTTAATGATGGATAATGTACCGACAGAGGAGCATGATATTTTGATGGATCAGGTTATTTGTGACGAATAATGAAGTAATAGAATGATTAAGCAGGAGAGATGATAGACATGAGAAAGATTTTAAAGAAAACAGCAACATTAATGATGACAGCAGTGATCGGAGTATCTATGAGTTGTCCCAAGATGATAGTTTATGCGGGACAGAGAATGCAAATGCAAGAGAGATATACGACTCCAAAAGAATGGAATTATACAGAAATCACAGCATATCAGTTTGGATCTACAGATAAATTTGAAGATTATCTTCAGACAGGTGGTACACATCTATACAATGATAAATTTCAGGAAAAGGATCATATGGTCAAAATTACGGTTGCAGATTCAGGGTATTTTACAATTGCAACACAAACAGATGGAAATAGATCGCAGAAGATAAATCTCTATGATTCAACGAAGGAGAAAGTTTTAGCTCAAACGACATCTGATGGAGACCTGGAATATGGAAGGCTTGCAAAAGCAGGTGAGGTCTTCTATCTTCAAATGCCAGAAAAAATCGATAAAATATTTGTGACAACAGGTGTGATCAAAGATGGATTTGGATCTATGAAAGCATCAGATACTTATTATGAATCAGGAACTGGAAGTACCACATATCATCCATTTTCAATTAAGAAGAGATCTGCGGTGGAATTTAACATTTCAGCGATCGATCGAAACAGTGGGATCACTTATGCACACATCGAAAAGAAAGAAAACGGACAATGGAAAAGAATCGATGATATGGTAAAGATCAAGCCAGCATCTTATGATGATGATTTTGTTCATGGATTGACTAAAGGAGAATACCGTCTGGCGATCAAGGCACCGACAACACAGTTAAATGCAGTCTCATATACAAGCAGTTCTAAAAGTAAAAAGGCAGCATATAAGAAATCAAAGGCAAAGAAGATCAAACTGGATGGACAAACATCGAATATATATACAACAGGAGAGAAAACTTCAAGATGGTATAAAGTAAGTATTACATCTACAAAAGAGAAAAGAATACTGAATCTTGGAAAGAATACGGTTTCTGGAGGATACAAGTTTACGATTTATAAAAAGGGAAAGAAAAAAGCGATTAAAACAATTAAGGTAACAGGAAATGCAAATGCGAAGATAGCGAAAATGCCAAAGAAAAAAGGAACATATTATATCAGAATCTCAAAGCTTACAAAGAAAACAAATGGAACGTATGAAATAGGGTATTATTAATCCAAATCAAAATATAAGGAGGAATTTCTATGGCAAGAAGGGGAATCAAGAAAATGGGAGCAGTTCTGATAGCAGCAGGTTTAAGCATTGCAATGTGTAGCCCATCAGTATCTGCAAATGTAAGGACAAATATTAATACAGACAAGATAACACAGAAAAAGACAGCCAGATATGTTGAACCAGAAGAATGGAACAAAGAGGAATTGACTGCATATCAGTTTGATTCAGAAATAGATATGATGAAATATCTGGTGAGTGGTGGAATGCATTTATATAATAAGAATTATAAAGGCAGTGACCGCTGGGTAAAGATTAAAGTTGCAGATCCAGGGCTGTTTATGGTTGGTGTCGTAAGTAACGATGAGACAAAAATACCAGTATATGATGCGTCAAAGAAAAGAATTATAGTAAATAATTTAAATGATGGCGGGGACAAAGAATATGTAGGTATCGTGAAAACAGGAGATGAATTTTATGTAAAACTGCCAGAGAAGATAGACAAAGTGATCATTTTAACTGGTGTGATCAAAACCGAATTTACTTCCATGGCGAATCAGAAAAGTTATTATGAACTTGGAAAAGGGACAACAACCTATCATCCATTTTCCGTAGCGAAACGCTCAAAAGTACAATTTGATATTACATCCATCGGAAAGAAACATGAAAAAGTTGGAGTATACATTGAGAAAAATGTAAATGGGACATGGAAAAAAGTCGGATACGGCACAACGGTAAAACCAGATAAATATGACAGTGCATTGCTCTATGGATTAGAGGCAGGAAAATATCGTCTGGCATTAAAAACACCAAAAGATCAGATTATTAATGTAGAATATACAAGGGAAAAATCAAAGAAAAATGCAGCCTATAAGAAATCCAAAGCGATCAATCTAAAATCAGATATTGACAGTATATATACTTCCACAGAAAAAGCAGCGCGTTGGTATAAGGCTTCTGTTTCATCTACCAAAAAAAGAAAAGCAGTTACATTGTCCAAAGATTCTGTGGGTGGAGGTTTTAAATTCTGTGTTTATCAAAAAGGAAAACGGTTAAAAACAGTAAAAGTCACAAAGAATGATAAAGTTAAGACAGTAAAACTTCCAAAGAAAAAAGGAGCATATTATGTGAAAGTTACGAAACTTACAAGCAAAACAACGGGGGCATATTATTTGGGAACGTATACATATTAAGAATCACAAGGAGGGAAACAGGATGAAAAAAATGAAAAGTAGGTCATTTCGTATTCTTATGGCAGCAGTCATATCAGCAGCGATGCTGTGTCCGCAGGTTAAAGTATCAGCAGCGGATGGCTTAGTATCAAAAGCAGTTACATCATATTTTCCGAGTAAAACAGTAATGAAGAAAACAGCAAGAAAAACAGAGCCGGAAGAATGGAATCAAAAAGAAATTAAAGCATACAAATTTGGAACTCTTGAAGATGCCTTATATTATGCGCTGACTGGCGGGATCAAATATTATGATCAGAATTATTTTAAAAATCCAGATCTGATCAAGCTCACTCCAGTAGAATCAGGAGCTTTAGGACTGGCAGTTGTTGGGGATAATAAACAGGAAGCAATTCTATATGATTCCAATAAAAAAATGATCAAGAAATTGCCACTGTCCTATGTAAAGGCGCAGGTAAATGCAGGAGAAACTTATTATATAGAGTTTCCAAAGAACTGTAAAGAAGGATTGATCACAGCTTACGTATTACAAAATGAATGTGGTGGGTTAGAAAAAAACGACCTCAATATGCAAAAAGGTGAAGAAAAAGAAACTTATCACACATTTAAAATGACAAAAAGAGGATTTGCAGGTTTTGTTGTTGCATCCATGGTAGAAGATGGTGGAAATACAAGCTATAAAGTTCAGAAAAATGAAAAAGGAAAATGGATCACAATCGGAAGAACAAAGTCATTTAAACCAACAAACGAAGACGAAACACAGATTGCAGTAGGTTATGGACTTAGTAAAGGAAACTACCGTCTAGTATTGAAGGCTCCAAAAGAGCAGCTCAATACAATGTTGTATACGACAAAAAATTATGCCAAAAAGAAAGTTGCCTATAAGAAATCCAAAGCAAAGAATCTAAATGCAACAGAGATGTATACAATGAATGAAAAAGCAGCCCGTTGGTATAAAGTATCTGTAAAATCTAGCAAAAAGCAAAGTAAATTGAAAATTTTAACAGTTGCAGATCAAGGTGGATTTAAGTTTACGATCTATGAGAGAGGTAAGAAAAAACCAGTTAAGACAGTAAAAACATCTGCAAAACACTTAGAAAAGACAGTAAAACTTCCAAAGAAAAAAAGGGATGTATTATGTCAAAGTAAGCAAGCGTACTAAGAAGACAAATGGATACTATGAGATTAAGAAATAACGGTTAGAATAGAACGTCAAAAAAGGAATTGTCAGAAAAGACAGTTCCTTTTTTCTTAATGAAAAAAAACTCACTTACTATTCTTGAAACAAAATTAAAAAAATTATAAACTATAGGTTAGGAAATACTAACCTAGAAGGATGAAATAAATGAAACTAAAAAAGTTAATATGCATAGTGATGATCAGTGTTTTAGGGGTACTATCATTCGCCGGATGTGCCAAGAAACAGGACGAAAAGAAGACAGAAACAAGTAGTGAAGCAAGTACACAGGAAGCAAGTGCGCAAGTTTTTGCCATGGATACCTATATGAATCTGAAAGCATATGGAAAGAATGCGCAAAAAGCAGTGGATGATGCTAAGAGTGAGATTGAGCGATTAGATCAGCTATGGTCAGCGGTAGATAAAAACAGTGAGATCTATCAGCTGAATCAGAAGAAAAAAATGAAAATATCTGATGAGACATTAGAATTGATCGAATTTGCAAAGAAAAAATCAAAAGAATCAAACGATGCTTTTGAATATTTCTATCTATCCGATCGTGGAATTATGGGGATTCCCGACACAGAAATATCGTGTGCCATCGGACAGAGAAATTCAGAAACTTCTGAAAAACGTAAATAGTCAGAAAATCAAAATTAATAAGAAAACAAATGTTGTGACATTAGAGAAGAATATGAAGATTGATCTTGGAGGAATTGCTAAAGGATACACATCACAAAGAATTGCAAAAATCTATAAAAAGGATGGTGTGAAAAGCGGTGTGATCAGTCTTGGTGGTAACGTACAGGCAATCGGAACAAAAACAGATGGAAGCCGATGGAAAGTCGGCGTGCAGTCACCAGATGATACAGAAAGTATGATCGGTGCATATGAAGCTGCTGATGAAGCAGTCATTACATCTGGAGCATATGAAAGATACTTTGAGAAAGATGGGAAAACATATCATCATATCATTGATCCAGCAACTGGAAAACCATCCGAAAAAGATCTGAAATCAGTAACGATCATCAGCAAAAATGGTACATTATCTGATACATTGTCAACAACATTGTTTGTTATGGGGAAGGATAAAGCTATTTCTTACTGGAAGGAACACAGCAAAGAATTCAATATGATCCTTGTTGATGAAAATAATAAGGTATATATTTCACAGGGAATCAAAGATCATTTTAGTTCAGATAGTGATTTTACAGTAATAAAAAAATAAAACGTTAACAGATAGAAAGAGAGAAGGAAAAACAAAAATGAATTATGTCCGCACACTGGTATTCCCATTAGAACAGGCAGGAGAATTCAAAAGTAAAATATCCAACTTGAAAGTTTACAAGAAATAAACTGAAATCGACCGTCTTTTATTATCCGGATACGGATTTTACGGACATAAGGAGCCGAGCTCTTGAATCCGTAAAATCCGTGTTGTTTATTCGTGAAGAGCAGGAATTATCTCCTTTCTCATTTTTCTCCCCCCCCGATTCTTTTTTGCATATCATACATATTCTGTATCTGATAGGGAAATCCCTATAATCAAATAGGGAAAAGAACCCAATCATATCGAATTCCCTGCCTATCTTTGCCTACACATAAAAACAACATTATATGAAAAGAGTAAAAGAAACACTAGCCGTTTTATTTTTAAGCCTTGTTCTCGGAAGTTGCGGGAGCTTAATGGACAATAACATATTACTATCCATTCACAAAGGTATGACACAGGAAGAAGTGACCAAACTGCTGGGACGCCCCGACTATCGCCGGTTCGACGAACAAGGAGAGCAATGGGAATACAGGAAAGGAGGAGGAATAGGACACTATGGAACCACTATCCTGATGATTTCAAGAACAATCTGGTAAGCAATTTGGATTCTTTTGAGAGTGTCCCCACTCCTCCTGCGGTGGCAGTATGTCCTCCCGCACAGGTGGAATCTACGGTTGTTGCTCCTCGTCCGCCACATCACAACGGACACCGTCCTAATTATCCCCCAAAATAACGAGTGACAATGATTTCCAACAATTATACAATAAGATAAAACAGAAACCTTTCAAAGACGAACAATTGGAAGCGGCTATGAAATACGGCAACGCATAACAAGTAACCATCATAACATCAGACTATGACGATACGAACAAATACTAATCCTCGGCAGATGGACTTGCAACCCGAAATGCGCAATCTACTGATGCGTAACGGACTTCAAGCCCATGTCGCATTTGACGGAGGCGGCTACCGGCTGATTGTGCAAGGGCATGATTCACCGTTATTGGTCTATCCTATAACAGAACGACAGATGTTGGCTCTGACGGACTGGGGAACGAATACGGCCAACAAGAAAGCCTACAACGTGCTGACGGGTATCCTGTCGAAAGATTTCTACCTGCCCAAGGATTTCGTCCATGCCCGCAACGCCAACGGCCGCGTAGCCATGGGGCTGCACGGCTACCGCATAGGCATCGGCGAGTACGGACGGCTGGGACGGTTGGGCATGCCCCCGCCGTTTCTGGGCTGGACGCCGCGCCACCAATGGGGCTTCCACCTGCGGCGGGTCGGCGGGCGGCTCTTCTATCCGGGACCGTACACCGTTCCCGAACGATGGGACGGGCGCATGAAGCCCGGCGAGATGCAGTCGGGCGGATACGGATTCTACTACAAAGGCGACAGGCAGCCGCAGGCAGCCCCCCGTGCAGCAAGACGTATTGCGACAGTTGGAGGCGGTCATCGAACCGATGGCGGGCATCCCGCGCAGCGGGGAACCGGCCCGGCCCTACAAGGAGCTGATCGCCTCGCCGGTCTATTTCTCCAACGAGAAATGGCTGGAGTGCCTCGCCTCGCACGGGCTGATCGTGGATGCGGAGCGGCGGACGCTGACCGTACAGTCGGAGCGTGTCGCGGCCGATATGGTCTACGACCTGACGGAAGAAGAGACGGCCGCGCTGACCTCCGGCTCCATCGAGGAACACCCCGTCGAAAGGCGGCTGGAGACACTGAACCGCATCATCGGCGAGGACTTCGCCGACCCGGTAACGGTGGAAGTCCTCGACAGCGAGCGGCGTATCGACATCGGCCTGCACCCGGAAATAGCTCGGGAGCTGGCCGAGCGGCAACGGCAGGAAGAGGAGCTGCTGCGGCCGTTGGAGAATCCGATGCCGCAGGAAGATATACTGCACGGAACCGATGCGGCCGTAGACGGGCGCGACCTGCCGCTGCTTGACGAGCGTAAGGGATGGTACCGGGAGGAGATGTACGGGCGGGAAGTGGAGGTCGGCCAGATCGGCGTACACCCGGCGCAGGCGGAGGGGAAATACGTGATGACCGCCGTGATCGACGGCCGGGTCGTCAGCCACGAGATCACCCAGCGGGACTACGACCGCTTCCTCGCCGTGGACGACTACCACCGCATGAAGCTCTTCTCGAAGATTTTCAGCGAGGTGGAGATGAAGCCGCGGCCGGAGACGCAGCGCGGCCTCGGCGTGAAAATCTTCGCGGCCCTGACCGCCGGCGCGGTAGTCACGGCAGGCGTGGCGCACGGCCTGCATCACCACCGCCACGCTCCGGAGATATACGGCGGGCACTACGGCGGGCCGCCGCGCCCCTACTTCAAGCCCGGCGTGGATACGCCGAGGGACGTGGCGATACGCGCCTTCGAGGCGGAGATGAACCGCGAGGCGGACGATATGCGAAGAGGAAGATAAAAAGACGATATGAAAGACGGAGAACTGACATACGACGATTTTCTGCGACGGCTCGACATACAGGACGTACTGATCGACGCCGGATACTGCCAGAACCGGCGCGACGGCCTGCGCTACCCCTCCTACGTCCGCATAGGCAGCGACGGACGGCGCATCCGGGGCGACAAGTTCATCGTAACGCAGCAGGGCCGGTGCTGTTTCCAGCCGCCCCATCAGAAGGTATACAACATCATCTCGTTCATCAAGGAGCACCCGCAACTGTTTGCGGAGTACAGCGCAGGCATGGCTCCCGACCGGCTGGTAAACCTCGTGTGCAACCGCCTGCTGAACCACCCCATAGAAAACCGCGAGGCGCGGATCATACGGCCCGCGCGGGACATCCGCCCGTTCGACATCGGGAACTACGACCTGCACCGGTTCGACCCGCAGGACCGGGCGACGCAAAAGAAATTCTACCCCTACTTCAAGAGCAGGGGTATCGACCTATATACGCAGTACGCCTTCCACCGGAACTTCTGTCTGGCGACCAAGAAGCGGGACGACGGCCTGCGGTACACCAACCTCGCCTTTCCGATGACCCTGCCCAAAGACCCGGAAAAGACCGTGGGCTTCGAGGAGCGGGGACGCGCCCGCGCGGACGGCAGCTCCGGCTACAAGGGCAAGGCCGAGGGGAGCAATTCGAGCGAGGGGGCTGTGGATCGCCAGCCCGGGCAGGGATGCCGCTCTCGGAGGCGAAACATGTCTACTGGTTCGAGAGCGCCTACGACGCGATGGCCTACTACCAGCTTCATCAGGCGCAGAACAAGGAGCTGCGCAAGGCGGTCTTCGTATCGACGGGCGGCAACCCGACCGCCACGCAGATGCGGGGCGTGCTGGCCGTTACCCGTCCGGCCGAACAGCATATCTGTTTCGACACCGACCTGGCCGGCATGGACTTTACCCGGAACCTGATACACGCGATGTACCGCACGGTACGCGCCTCGATCGAGGAGACGCCCGAGCGGAAGCCCTACCTCGACTCCATCCCCGACCGCGATGACCTGGACGGCGGGAACATCGGGCTACTGCCCGAGGCTTTGCAGAAGAGCTGCGAAAGGTCCGAGGCCGAGCATGAGAAGGCCCTGTCGATGCGCATGGACAACCGCCACAGCCCGGCCGAGATACGGAAGCAGGAGGAGATCGCACGCAAGTGCTACGTGGAGTTCCGGGAGGGACTGCGGGAGTTTCTCGGCAGCGCGGGCGACTTCACCTTTACCCGCGAGCAGCCCGAATATCCCCACAAGGACTGGAACGCGCTGCTTCTGGCGGAGATCGCCCGGCAGGAATCGACCCCGCGAGGAGACGGCTAAAGAGGAAGCGCACGAAGAGGAACGGCAGGCGTGCCGGCGTAGGTAACGACGGGCGCAACCCATACAACCGAAACAACGATGGAAGAGAAAGACCCGAAACACGACGATATGCCGCAACAGCTCGACATCCGGGAGGTGCTGCTCGACGCAGGATACCGACAAAACCGCCGCTTCGGCCTGCGCCTCCCCTCCTACGTCCGGCTGGACAGCGAGGGCAAGCGCATACGGGGCGACAAGTTCGTCCTCACGCAAGACGGGAAGCGCTGCTTCCGACCGCCCCGGAAAAAGGAATACGACGCCGTGTCGTTCATCAAGGAACACCCGCAGCTTTTCGCGGAATACTACGAGGGCATAGACCCGGACGATCTGGTGGAGTTCGTGAGCGACCGCCTGCTACCTATCCCCGCCGGGGCACTCAGGAAACAGACCGTAGAACCACCCGACTGGGAAGTCCGGCCGTTCGACATAACGGACTACGAACTGCACCGGTTCGACCCGAAGAAACGGGCAACGCAAAAGCGGTTCTACACCTATTTCACATATCGCGGCATCGACCTGCGCACGCAGGCGGCCTTCCACCGGAGTTTCTGTCTGGCGACCAAAAAGCGGGACGACGGCGTGAGGTACACCCGTCTCTCCTTTCCGATGGTCCTGCCCAAAGAGGCGGGAAAGATCGTGGGCTTCGAGGAACGGGACGCGCCCGCGCGGACGGCAGCTCCAGCTACGAGGACTACGCCCAAGGAAGCAACATGGACGAGGGAGTGTGGATCGCCAGCCCCGCCGGGACGCCCCTTGCGGAGGCGAAACACGTCTACTGGTTCGAGAGCGCCTTCGACGCGATGGCCTACTACCAGCTTCATCGGGATCGGAACAGGGAACTGGACAAGGCGGTTTTCGTCTCGACGAGCAACTTCCCCTCCACGAAGCAGATGCGGGGCGTGCTCGAACAGACGATCCCGGCCCGACAGCACATCTGTTTCAACAGCAGTACGGCCTGGCACGATTCCGCATGGAAGCTGGAAAGGGAGATATACTGTACGGTACGTGACGCCATCGAGCAGACGCCCGAGCGGAAGCCCTATCTCGACTCCATCCCGGACGGGCAGGACCTGACCGAAGGAGAGTATTACCTGCTGCCCAAGGGCGGCCTGCAAGAAAGCTGCAAATGGTTCGACAGCGAATGGGAGGAGGCCATGTCGATGCGTTCGAGCAGGCTGTGCGCCCCGGAAGACGTGCAGGACCAAATAGACACGATGAACAGGTGCTACCGGGAGTACCGCGAAAAGCTGCGGGAGTTTCTCGGGATCGACAGGGAACACGACGTGGACTTTACCCGAGAAGAGCCGGACTACCGCCACAAGAGCTGGAACGGACAGCTTCTCGCCGAACAGCGCCGGGAAGAGTCCGTCGGGCAGCGGCAGGAACGGGAAGAAAGCGCCGAAGAGGAGCGGCAAACACGCCTTGGCCGATGACAGCGACGCACACCATACGGGAGAGCCGGAACGTGGTCCGGCGGCCGCACGCCGGGCAGTTCCTGATCGACGGACTGCCCCTGATACTGGCCTGCATAGCTGCTCTGGTGTACGGCGGGATGGAGGGTATGCCGCTGGGCGGTACGGCGAGGGCCGTCGCCCTGTCGCTGCTCCTCGCGCTGCTGTACCGCTTCGCCTGCCTGCGCCGCATACGCTACCGGATAGACGCGGAGCAGCTCGTCTGCGAACACGGGCTTCTGCGGCACAAGGTCGATTACATGGAGCTGTACCGCATCGTGGACTTCGAGGAATACCAGAACCTACTGCAACAGCTCTGCGGGCTGAAGACGGTACGCATCCTCTCGACGGACCGCAACATGCCGAGGCTCGACCTTACAGGGATGCGGCGCGGCGACGACATCGTACCGCTGATACGCGAACGGGTGGAACAGAACAAACGGGAAAAGGGAATCTATGAGATCACGAATCATTAGCCTCTGTCTGCTCGCCGCGCTCGCCGGCCTGCTGCCGCAGCAGGCCGGGGCTCAGATCGCAGCCTCCAACCCGCTGGAATGGGTGGCGCTGGCCGAGGGCAACGAGGCGATAAACGGGCAGATCGAAAAGCAGATCAAGGGGCAGACGCAGACGGCCCTGCTCCAGAACAGCATAGCGGCCGAGTTCAACCGCATACACGACTGGCAGAGACAGTACAACGGCTACCTCAAGACGGCCAGCGGCTACGCCTCGTCGCTGAAAGCCTGCACGCACCTCTACAACGACGGGGTGCGGATCTTCCTCACGCTGGGGAAGCTGGGCCGGGCGGTCAGGGATAACCCGCAGGGCATTGTCGCCAGCATGAACATGAACAACCTCTACATCGAGACGGCGACGGAGCTCGTGTCGGTGTTCACGCTGCTCCGTGACGCGGTGGCCGCAGGCGGTGAGGAGAACATGCTCACGGGCGCGGAGCGCAGCACGACCCTCTGGCGCTGACGACAGGCTCGCGGCGTTCAGCCGGAAGCTGCACCGGCTCTCACCTGCAGCCTGCGCTACTATACGCTCTGCGACGTGTGGAACGACATAACGGCGGGCATGATAGACCCGGACAACGGCGAGGCGGCGCGTATGGCCCTCTCGCGCTGGCACCGGGCGGCCGTGGCCATCCGTTGAAACGAAGGGAAATAAAAACGGGAAATGATGAAGCAAATGATCCCGATATGGATTCTGTTGCTATGCGTCTGCGCCGGCAAGGCACGGGCGCAGAACGACCCCGTGCTGGCCGGGATGATCGCGGCTTACACCGACAAGGCGCAAAAGGAGCTGAAGAACCAGGAGAAGGTCATGCTGATGCAGACCACGGGGCACTTGTGGACGAAGGAAGAGGTGGAAGCCACGACCGATCTGCAACGGGAGTTGAACAACTACCTGGACTCGTTCCGCTCGATCGTCTGCTACGCGGCGCAGATTTACGGCTTCTACCACGAAGTGTCGCGGCTGACGGACAACATGGACGACTTCACCCGGCAGTTGGGCCGAAGCCCCACGAACGCGCTGGCGGTCGCCCTCTCCGCGCGGCGCAACCGGATATACAGGGAGCTGCTGCTCGGCAGCGTGGAGATCGTGAACGACATCCGGGCGGTCTGTCTGGCGGAAAACAAGATGACCGAGCGCGAGCGCATGGAGATCGTCTTCTCCGTCCGCCCGAAGCTGCAAGGGATGAACGGGACGCTGCAGCGGCTGACCAAGGCCGTGAAGTACACCACGATGTGCGACATCTGGTACGAGATAGACGGAGGCGCACGCCCCGCGGCCGACAAGCACGACATAGCGGAGGCGGCCCGAAGGCGCTGGCGGCAGATCGGGAAGAACGTAAGACCTTAAAAAAACGAAGATATGGGATGGGATGCGATATTGAAAGCCGGTAAAAAGGCCATCGTCACGGCCGCGAAAAAGAGCGACCAGGCGGTAACGGCCGCCGGCAGGAGCGCGGGCCATGCGATGCTGCACCCCTCGCAGACCTTGCGGGGCGCAGGCCAGGCCGTGAAGACCGCCACCGTAGGGGCTGCGGTCGGATACGTGGGTTGGGAGAAGCTGACCTCGGACAAGAGCGTGGCGAGGATCGTCAGCGACGCCGTAATCGGAGAATCGGCCACGAACGCCATCGCAGGCGTACCCGACGGCGTGCGCGAGCTGAGGAACAAAGCCGGAGAGACGGTCTCCGCAGTAAGCGGCGCCGCGGACGGCGGAGACTCGAGCTGAACGGCGTATCGAACTTCCTGCGGGAAGCCTCCGGCGGCGGCCTTATGGAGATGCTGGGCGGCTTCTTCCGCAACCTCGGCCGCGGCAACGTGTCGGGACTGAGCATCGCGGGGCTGATCGCGGCGGCCCTGCTCGTCTTCGGACGCTTCGGCTGGCTGGGCAAGATCGCCGGGGCGTCCTCGCCATGATGCTGATGCGGCAACAACGCGGGGGTATTCCGCACACCGGAGGCGGGAACGCACGATGCGCACGGCCGTCGCAAGCCGTACCGTCAGAGGAACAAGTGCAGAGCGGAGGGATGAGAAGATAAGAGATAAAACAGAGGGAGGACGGAAGGCCATGAAATATACGGAAGAGATGATACTGCACTCCGACAGCGGCTATTGCATGCCGTTCGAGGCCCCGCAGGGAGAGGACGTGGAACTGTCGCTGGGCTACGGCGAGCAGACGCACCCGGAAACGGGTGAGCAGTTCTTTCACCACGGCATCGACTTTCCCGTGCGGTACCGCATGCTGGCGGCCGTGGCCGACGGCATCGTGTCGGGTGTGGGCAGCGACCCCGTGCACGGCATCTGCCAGACGATCCGCTACGGGGAGTACGAGGTGACATACGGCCACCTGTCGAACGTCTACGCCCAGTTCGGGCAGCGCGTAAAGGCGGGACAGACGGTGGCCCTGAGCGGCGAGCGGCTGCACGTCGGCGTCCGCTTCAAGGGCGAGGAGCTGAACCCGATTGAGTTCCTGACGATGCTCTACGGTAATATCCGGGCCTTGCAGGAGGCCGGAGGGGAGGCAGCGGGCGGATTCTGCGAGCCGGCGCCTGCGACCGACTACGAGCAGTACCGGCGGGAGATCGAGGAGCTGATGCTCCGCTTCCTGCCCTGCTACATGGAGGACTTGCGGCGGAGGACGTACACGGTGCCCGCGCATACGGAGCAGTCGCTGCGCCACATCTTCACTACGGGCGCAATGAAGGAGTATTTCTACGAGCGGATGCCGAGCATGTACAACCCTCTGGGGCTGGGACGCAAAGCCCTGCCGCTGGTGGGCAAGGTGCAGAACCTGCTGATCGCGGACTTCCTGAACTACCTCGCCCTGCGCCACGAGGTGTACCTCCCGGCAATGGGCGGCGACGTAAAAAAAAAACTTCGTGCCGAAGCCCTGATCCCCGGCGGAGTAATCGACCCGCTGGCGGAGCTGGAGATCGACATCCAGAGCTTCGACATACCGAGGATCGTCACCGTCTATCCCGACCGCGCGGGGGTGCGCTGGTGGACAAAAGCGTGGTTCAACAACCGGGAAGAGGGCGAGACTTCGGTGGAGATCGAACGGGAGCAGGCCATACGGTTCATCCACGACAAGGTGGAGAAGGATGTCTGGCTCGACGAGTTTTTCCCGAAACAGATGGAGGTGTACCGTCACGCTATCGAACAGACGAAAGAGCAACTGCTCAAACAGATAAACATATAGAGACACTATGGACGGCATCAGACACAGAGAACGGTTCGCGGAGATAGAGGCCCTGATGGACAGCTATTTCCGCTGCCACATCGCACCCGTCATGTCGAAAACGCGGACCTATCTTACCGAGAAGCAGGGCGAGGAGATGATGGAATACTCGACCTCGCCGGGCGGCATCCTCAGCTTGATGGCCTCGTCGATGCAGCCGCTGGCCGACCCGTATCAGGTGCTCAAGGCGACGGGCGAATGGAACTCGAAGACCACCGAGGACTATATCGAAATGTGCAAGGCGGAGATCGCCGGCTCGGAGGCGATGCAGCAGGACCTCGCCTACATGGCCGAACGGTGGCGCGAGGCCGTCGTGCAGGAGGTGGGCCGCGAGCGCTACGACGAACTGTCGCGGGAGCTGGGCTGCGACCTGGCCTATGCGTTCGTGGACTACCGCGTAGAGCAACTGATGATCGGCCGGCTGGTCGAGGAACGGATGCCCAGGTCGTCGTCCGAATACATCATCCGCAAGGCGGCCGAATCGAGCCTGCTGGGGCTGACGCAGACCCTGAGCCGTTCGCCGCTGGCCGAGGAGATCGAAAGGCGCGGCGAGGC
>ENA-OQHF01000482-OQHF01000482.1-human-gut-metagenome-genome-assembly--contig:-NODE-482-length-24445-cov-2.959454_pt1 | contig 24445 bp, 27 predicted proteins | sample MGYA00242559_ERZ504709 | MGnify/ENA primary metagenome ERZ504709 (study PRJEB26092, sample SAMD00036203) | human gut metagenome | host: Homo sapiens | study: EMG produced TPA metagenomics assembly of... | reverse complement strand
AGATCACCAAAGAATTTTTGCGTATCACCGGAAGCAGGCAGCAAGTACAAGAAGGTTCTGCGGTGCATAATCTTTGGATGGACTGTGGCAAGGCAGCGGAGCATGGAGTCGTGTTCAGTGGTGTGATGGATGGGTTGAAACGGTGCCTGGGAGACTATGGGTTGATATAATATGTTTTACAAACTACATATGACGTAATTAACTTTGAAGTAAATTACTTTCAAGTTAATTTTTTGTTAAATCTGAAAATGATTCTCTTTTTGCTATAAAATACCGCAAACAAGCGCATCGCAACCATCAGTTGACAAATTGACGGGGCGGCTTTCTGGTGTGTAATGGTAAAAAATGATAGTTTTTTCTTATGGACAGACGCTCAATCTTGGCACAACACAGAGAAATTTTTCGAGGACACGAAAAAGAGAACTGAAAGCGAAAAAGCAATTGTCCGGAAAAAGAAAAGACGAAAAAATGGAGGAAGTTATGATTTTAGCAGACAAAATTATCAACCTGAGGAAAAAGAACGGATGGTCACAGGAGGAGCTTGCAGAAAAACTCGGAGTGACGCGCCAGTCGATTTCAAAATACGAAGGTGCGCAGTCTATCCCTGATCTGGATAAGATTTTAAAACTCAGCGAGATTTTTGGAGTGACCACAGATTACCTGATCAAAGATGAACTGGAAGAGGAAGAATACGCGCCGTCACAGATGCAGGAAAATGAAAGCGAGAGCGACAGGAGCGTACATAAAGTTACAATGGAAATGGCAAATGAATATTTGCAGATCATTGACTGGACGGCAGGAAAAACAGCCTTTGCTACGATGCTATGCATTTTATCTCCAATTGTCTTATTAATGCTTGGAGCAATGAGTGAGATGCCAGATTATCATATCAGTGAAAATGCAGCGGCTGGAATAGGAATCTGTGTTTTGATCGTTTTAATTGCAATTGCGGTAACAATTTTTATTCTTTGCGGTATGAAAACAAAGAAATATGAATTTATGGAAAAGGAAGACATAGAGACTGCCTATGGAGTAAGCGGCATGGTGAAGGAAAAAAGAGATGCTTATCACAGTATGTATGTGACTCAGCTTGTCATCGGAATTGCATGCTGTATATGCTCTGTGATTCCTTTATTTGGAACACTTGCGGTATCTGAAAGTGATTTTTATATGGTTTCAGCGGTATGTATGCTTCTAGCACTTGTTGCAATCGGAACCTATTTTATTGTGAGAAGTGCTGCCAAAATGAACGCGATGAATCAGCTTCTGGAGGAAGAAGACTACACAAGGCAGAAAAAACATGAAAACAAAAAGATGTCTGGGCCGGTAATGGTTTACTGGCTGATCGCCACAGCCATCTATCTTGCATGGAGCTTTACAACTAATGACTGGGACAGAACATGGATCATCTGGCCGGTTGTCGGTGTATTATTCCCGGCGTTTTATGCGATCGTGAATGGGATCAGGAAGAAATCGTAAAGAATATTGTGGAATAAAGAATCAGAGGATATAATAGAGAGAGAAATGTGAAATAATTCTGGAAAGGAGTAACAATTATGCCACAAAAAATGAACGGATTATTGCAAACTTATATTTCAGAAATAAAAAAAATATACGGTACACATTTATCAAAGATTATTCTGTATGGGTCCTATGCCAGAGGAGATTTCAGACCAGACTCAGACGTAGATATTATGATCTTGCTGGATTTGTCAGATTTAGATTTGAAGAAGTACAGCAAGGAACTTTCCTATATGACTTATGATTTCAATTTAGATAATGATATCGATATAAAACCGATTGCGAAGAGTGAGAGCCATTTTAAAAAATGGGTTGTTAATTATCCATTTTATGAAAATGTGAACAAGGAGGGAGTGGTTTTGTATGGAGCAGTATAATGAGAAGATAGGGACAAGAAAAGACCTTGTGTCATATCGTATAGAGACGGCAAAATCTGATCTGAAGTCTGCAAAGATATTATTAAATGCAGGTGAATATAAAGGCGCAAATAACAGAGCCTATTATGCAATTTTTCATGCGATAAATGCAGTTCATGCATTAGATGGAAGGGCATTTAAACGTCATAAAGATGCAATTGCCAATTTCAATAAAGATTATGTTAAGACAGAGATTTTTCCGCGAGAAGTGGGTAGAAAAATCGGTGAGGCAGAAGAGATACGGCATGCCAGTGATTATGATGATTTTTATATTGCAAGTAAAGAAGAATCAGAGCGGCAGATTGCAGTTGCAGGAGAATTTATAGAGTTAGTAGAAAAGTATTGTATGGAACATAATATTTCATAAATGAAAATATCTGGCGAGAAATTATATTTTCGGTCAGATATTTTTATTTTGTGCAAAAATCATTGACATTATAGTCACTACACCCTTTATAATGAACCAAAAATCAGAGAGAAAAAGTGGGGTGGCGATTCTGTTCTGGGGTGTTGGAGTTATCTATATGCTTATTTATGCGAAAAAGAAATTTTAAAAGCTCTTTTGTATTTCTTACAAAAGCGTTACAATAAACATAATAAGCAACGAAAATATGACAGGCAATGCCGGGCAGGCAGTGACGGGGAACATATAGTGAACGTCAGTCGATAATAGAAAAGCAGGAGGACTTCATGGGAAATTATCTGAATCCGGGAAATGACATGTTCTATAAGATGGTTCATTCCGAAATCTATGTGGATAAAACAGGTTTGATCGGGTATTGTAACCATGTGATCAACACAATGCAGAGATACATCTGTGTCAGCAGACCGAGACGTTTTGGAAAATCAATGGCAGCTAACATGTTGTCCGCATATTATAGCAGAGAATGTGATTCGGAAAAACTGTTTGAAGGATTGGAAATTTCAAAAGAGAGCGGATTTAAAAAGCATTTAAATCAGTACGATACTATTTTTTTGAATATGCAGGAATTCTTAAGCAGAACCGGTGATGTTGACAAGCTGATCGACCGGATCAAAAAGCTGGTGATCCGGGAACTGAAAGCAGAGCATCCGGATGTGGATTATTTTGACGATACAGACCTTGTGGAATCCATGCAGGATATTTACAGAGAGAAGAAGATTCCGTTCGTAGTGATTATTGATGAATGGGACTGTATTTTCAGGGAATACAAGCAGGACAAGGAAGCGCAGGAGAAATACCTTGATTTTCTGAGAGATCTGCTAAAAGATAAAGGATACATTCACCTTGCGTATATGACAGGAATTCTGCCAATCAAAAAGTATGGGACGCATTCTGCGTTAAATATGTTTGATGAATTTTCCATGATCAGTCCCGGACCACTTGCATCTTATGTGGGATTCACGGAAACAGAAGTAGAAGCATTGTGCAGACAATATAAAGCAGACATGTCAGAGGTGAAAAGCTGGTATGATGGTTATTCCTTTGAAAAAGAGAAATCCATTTACAGTCCGAGATCGGTTGTGAACTGTATGCGTTTTGAAAAAATAGAAAATTACTGGAATCAGACAGAAACATTTGAAGCGTTACAGTTTTACATTGATATGAACTTTGACGGACTGAAAGATGATGTGTTAAGCATGATCGCCGGGGAAAAAGTACCGGTGAATACGGGCAGTTTTACAAACGATATGACGACTTTCCGCACCGAGGATGATGTCCTGACACTGTTGATCCATCTAGGCTATCTGGGGTATGACTCGAATGAAAAATGTGTGTTTATTCCAAATAATGAAATAAGAAGTGAGTATGTGAATGCGGTGTCTGTGTCTGACTGGGGAGAAGTATCACAGGCACTGAAAAATTCCGCAGACATATTGAATGCCATCTGGCAGAGAAGACCGGAACAGGTTGCAGAAGGAATCAGACAGGCTCATTTTGAGACGTCACATATTCAGTATAATGACGAAAATGCATTAAGCTATACAATCTCGCTGGCATTATACGCTGCAAGAAATTTTTATACTGTGCATCGTGAACTGGCAGGGGGAAAAGGATTCGCAGATATGGTATATATTCCAAGAAAAAAATACCCGGAGAAACCGGCACTTGTGGTCGAATTAAAATGGGATAAGAGCGCAGCCGGTGCAATCAGCCAGATCAAAGAGAAAGAATACTGCCAGAGTCTGGAAGAATATCAGGGAAACCTATTGCTTGTCGGGATTAATTATGATGTGAAGACAAAGGAACATTCCTGTGTGATTGAGGAATTCGTAAAATAGGCTGACTTATTGCAAGAAAAAAGGAGAGAAAGTGTCCCTTTAAAGGGATACATTCTCTCCTTTTTGGAAAGATACCATTAAAACATAATTTTTCCTTTGTGTTTTAATAATCTTGCACCGTTTACGATCAAAAGGATTCCGGAAACAATTCCGCCAACAAGAACGCAGATCCCGATTGCAAGATTTGCAGCACCTGTGGAACTCATTGTTTTATAAATCTTTTCTTCCATGTATGATACCCTCCTCAAGTTATTGACAAGTATAGTTCTTTTTCATCTGCATTTGTGATTGCTGGTAACACACCAGTGAAATATTAACTTTATATTACCATTTTTCTGAAAAGAAACAATGATAATCTGCAAGCTGTTCCAAAGCTCTCCACATCTGTGGTTACTGGAACGAGGCACGAGCGAACTGTAACCATCTGTGAGAACGTCATGGATTCCAGTGATCTGCCCCGGAAAGCACATTCTCTTTGGAAAAATGTTCTGCCTGTACGGCATCTAATTCACAGACATATTCTGCCCGGTGTGGATAAGGTATGCATCTGCCGTCAATACAGTGGATATCATCGTTTAGGGAACGGTTATTGGATGTTGTGTCTGCGCTGGATGCGGGGTAATTTCTATATTCTGCGTACAAAACCGTATTTCGTGCATCCTCTTTCTTCCAGTCATGAAAACCGCATTCATGAATATGATTTCCCAATGCACATTCAAGAAAAACGGTTTTAGCATAATTGCGCCATGGTCTTCCGAGATAGACAGAATTAGGCGGGCAGTCCTTTGAGATAAGTTTACAGTTGGAAAATACATATCCGTATTCCTGACTTTCCGGTGTGGAGGCGGCAGTAATGTAGCCCTGAATGTCATTTACATTCGTAGTATGACACAGGGATTCTATCACGCAGTTTTCAAAATAAGCAGTGGCACTTCCAAAAATAAAATCAATGTCGCCACAGATATAACAGTTCTTATAATATTGTCTGCCGTTGATCCTTGGGGCAAATTGTTTTGGACCGATAAAACCGTCAGGCTCGATCTCTTTTGGAGGAAGCGGCCCGGTAAAAAGGGTATCCTGATGTCCAATCAGACGGCAGGAATCAATCACAAGCCGGTCACCATCGGCATAGAGCGCGATTGCCTGTCCGTGTGTGAGAGAATCGCCCGATGCATTTTCCAATTGTGAGATTTTGCAGTGTGACGTCATGCGTATCAATGAAAACAGAGTAGGAGCGGAAAGTTCCGAGTTTTCCAATATCAGCCATGGGAGCAAGGGCGTAATCATCATAAGTCAGGACGACATCTTTATTTGACTTGCCAGTGCCGAGGATCGTCAGATATGGTTTATTGATAGTTATTTTTTCATGGTAAATGCCGGGTGCAAGATAAATGCAGGCCGGTTCATTAAGATCCATCGGAATGGCATCAAGTGCCGCGCTGATGGTCGGATAGACAGAAGAGTCTGCGGGGGTTCTGGATACATATAAAGTGCGCATTGAAAATAATGGTTGGTTCATTCCATGTGTTTTATGGAAAACCATGCTCCTTTTTGATTATTTTAAATATAATGTAGTATACAAAAATTGTAAAATCAAGTATTTCGAGTATAATAAGAATATAATTAAAAGCGATGCATGCTGTGAAGCATGCAGAGTGTCAGAATGCGTTACCATAGAGCAGAAGAAAATGAGGTGAAAACAGATGAACTTTGATCATAAACCACACAGGGGTGATAAACTTCAGCCATTGGATGAGATTTCAGGATATAAAGTACGGCCTGGATTTTATGACAGGAATGGTGCGGCGCAGGCGGCAAATGGAGTCAGTTTTACCATCCATTCCATGGGGGCGACCGGATGTACACTGTTATTGTTCCGCCCGAAAGAACAGGAGCCATTTGCAAAAATACGTTATCCGGAAACTTACTGTATTGGAAGCACATATTCCATGCTGGTATTTGGGTTAAATATCGAAGAGTTTGAATATGCGTTCCAGCTGGATGGACCATATGATGAAAAAAAAGGACTGCGGTTTCATAAAGACAACATCCTGCTTGACCCATACGCCCGGGCAGTGACAGGGCAGAGACACTGGGGAGAGCGCCCGGAAGGTGGAAAAGACTTTGTATACCATGCCCGGGTAGTGGAAAATAATTTTGATTGGGAAAAGAGCTGTTTTCTGAATCATCCGTTTGAAGATCTGGTCATTTATGAAATGCATGTGCGTGGTTTCACAAGAGATGCATCCTCCGGCGTGAAAGCACCAGGTACTTTTGAGGGCTTGAGGGAAAAGATCCCTTATCTGAAAGATCTCGGGATCAATGCAGTGGAGCTGATGCCTGTTTTTGAGTTTGATGAGATGGAAGATACCCGTGTGGTGGACGGAGAACGTCTGTATAATTACTGGGGATACAACACAGTCTGTTTTTTTGCACCCAACACAAGTTATACTTCAGTGGTGGAACACAATCATGAGGGTGATGAGTTAAAGAATCTGATCTATGAACTGAAGGAAAATGGAATAGAGGTTATTTTGGACGTTGTATTTAACCATACAGCGGAGGGAAATGAGAAGGGACCATGTTTTTCCTTTAAAGGAATTGACAATAATATCTACTATATGCTGACACCGGATGGATATTACTACAACTTTAGTGGATGTGGAAATGTCATGAACTGTAACCATCCGATCGTGCGTAAATTTATCATTGACTGTCTGAGATATTGGGTCATCAATTACAGGGTGGATGGATTCAGGTTTGACCTTGCATCTATTTTAAGCAGAGACCAGAATGGTGCACCGATGGAAAATCCACCTATTTTACAGGGACTTGCATGCGATCCGATTCTCGCAAAAGCAAAGCTGATCGCCGAGGCATGGGATGCCGGTGGTTTATATCAGGTGGGCAGTTTCCCATCCTGGAGCCGTTGGGCAGAGTGGAATGGAAGATACCGTGATGACATGCGCCGCTTCTTAAAGGGCGATGGTGGGATGGCTGGAACCGCGATCACGCGAATTACCGGATCACGAGACTTGTACGATCCGGCACATCGAGGAATCAGTGCATCCGTGAATTTCCTGACGTGCCACGATGGATTTACCTTATATGATCTGTATTCCTATAATATGAAGCACAACGAGAAAAACGGCTGGGGAAATACAGACGGTGATAACAATGGAAACAGTTGGAACTGTGGGGCGGAAGGTGCAACAGACGATCCGGAAATCGAAGGGTTGCGCCGCCGTATGGTAAAAAATGCATTCGCAACATTGATGTGCAGCCGCGGACCGGCGATGTTTTTTGCAGGAGATGAATTCTGCAATACACAGTTTGGAAATAACAACTCTTACTGTCAGGATAATATCACATCTTGGCTGGATTGGAACCGACTGGAAGAATACAAAGAAATCCACGATTTCTTCCGCTATATGATCCGCTTGCGGAAAGATAATGCGATCCTGCGTAAGACTACAAAACCGGCGGCATGTAAACTGCCGGAGATCAGTATCCACAATGGTTTCCCATGGAATGGCGGTACAGATAATAACAGCCGGCTGATCGGTATTATGTATGCAGGGAGAGATGAGAATGATATCCGTGATGATATTGTGTTCTACTGCATGAATGCATATTGGGAAACACTGATCATGCAGCTTCCGGAGCTTCCGATGGGAATGCAGTGGAAAGTCTGTGTGAACACATTTCTTCCATATGAAGATGGAAAAAATGTGGAAGAACAAACAGAGTTTTATTATAAAAAAATCATTAAAAGTTCCGCCGAGAACAGTTATAATCCTGACGGCAGAGGAAAGCTAGTAAACAGGATTATGCTTTGCTGGAATCCTCATAATTATTTTTAAGCAGCTGGCTGATAAGGTCGGCTGCGATTTTTTTGTCAGAAGGACGCAGATGACGATAATTATCAAAAACCACCGCTTCCTCTTTGTCGTGGATCCCGTTCCCAATCTGAAGCAGTGCCGACCGGTCTGTTATATAGTCGACGGAAACCTGCAGATAGTCAGCAATTTCGCGTATCACATCATCCGGAACATGAAGATATTTTCCATGCAGATAGCCATTTAGTGTGGTTGGGGAAATGGCGAGATCCTGTGCCATTTTTCGCTGTGTGATTCCGTTTTCCTCCATTAATAAGAGTACACGTTCTTCTTGAATTTTCATTAGTGAGAGCTCCTTTTCGTTAAATTAAAAGGATTTTAGCTCACTTGACTGGTAAATATTGGAAAGTACCGATTTTCTGAATTTATTCTTAAAATCTAAGAAAAAAGACGATGGCTAAATCCAGCCACCGTCTAATGTTATGATTTGACCTGTCAGATATTCATTTCCTTCGGCAAGCGTCAGAACAAGGGAGGCAACCTCCTCCGGCATTCCGAATCTTCCGGCTGGAATTTCATCTGTTAATGCAGCACGTTCTTCTTCGGAAAAGCATGCATTCATCTGTGTGTCGATGCAGCCGCATGCAATGGCGTTTACCTGAATATTGCTTGGTGCAAGTTCCTTGGCAAGACCTCTGGTAAAAGAATTCATTCCTCCCTTGCAGGCGGAATAGGCTACTTCACAGGAGGCTCCAACATTTCCCCAGACAGAGGAAATATTAATGATTTTTCCGGATTTTCTGGAAAGCATATGAGGAATCGCCAGTTTACAGGTGGAAAATACGGAAGTGAGATTCACACCCAGAATATGATTCCATTCATCGATCGTCATGTCAGTTAGCAGACCGACATATGAGATCCCGGCATTGTTGACTAACACATCGACACCGTGAAAACGCTGCTCAATATGTGAAAAAAGCTGTGTCACATATTCGAAATCAGAGATGTCACCAATACTTGCAAGGACATCTACGGAATAGTCTCTTTCCAGATCGTTTTTTAAATGTAAAAGTTCTGTTTCACTTTTGGAGCAGGTGATGATAAGGTTATAACCTGCTTTTGCAAAAGCAACAGCGATTGCACGTCCGATACCACGTGACGCACCGGTAATTAGAACTGTTTTTTTCATGCCATTATATCTTTCTTCATAGCTTCCCTATCGTTATCATAGAACTGGGTCAACAGGGCGAGAAGCTTCATTTTGCGGTATTCCTCTTTGCTCACAAGTGGTTGATAGTAAGAGTAACGTCCTTTCTGATAAGAAGCCAGAAAGCCTTTTTTCTTAGCTCTTGCAAGAAAAGTAGATACTGTCTGTGGTTTCCAGGCAGTATGATAGCGCTCGTTTGTCTGAGTCATGACTGCTGCTAAATCTAATTCAGCCTCATTGTTCCAGATAATTGTCATTATCATTTCTTCACAGGCTGACAATTCTATATTCTTCATAGTGTCATCTCCTTTTTCGCTTGTCCGATTATTATAGCATATTGCCAGCAGCAAAACAGCCACAAATTGCTGTTATAATGTGAATTTTTTGTTAAATTTTATATTTGTAGTATGTTTGGGTGAAATTTTGTGTGAAAGTAATAAAAAAAGGATATTGATGTGATATCAATATCCTCTCAGTCAGTCGGAATGACGTGATTCGAACACGCGACCTCTTCGTCCCGAACGAAGCGCTCTACCAAGCTGAGCCACATTCCGATATATTCGGTTGTACGACCAAAACCGTACTTTGTTATATTAGCATAATTAAATGCAATTGTCTAGAAAAAAAGTGAATGTTTTTGCAGGTAATTATGTTTACAATTAAATTTGGATGTAGTATTCTTTGATGAGGTGATACATAACGGTCACTGTAAAAAGAATAAATACAGAGAATAGAAAAAGGAGAACTTATGGGAAGAGATGTCATTATTGCCTGTGATTTTAACAGCAAAGAAGAAGTAGTGAGCTTTTTAAGCAAATTTCAGGATGAAAAGCCATTTGTAAAGATCGGAATGGAACCTTTTTTACGCAGAAGGACCTGAGATCGTCAGAACAATTAAGAAGATGGGACATAAGATTTCCTTGATCTGAAATTACATGATATTCCAAATACAGTCGAAAAAAATCCATGGCAGTATTATCAAACCTTGATGTTGATATGTGCAACGTTCATGCGGCAGGAACCAAAGCAATGATGTCCGCAGCGATTGAGGGACTGACAAGAGCAGACGGAACAAGACCTCTGCTGATCGCTGTGACACAGCTTACCTCTACAAGCGAGGAAGTAATGCAGGAAGAATTGTGGATTGACAAACCGATTGACAAAACAGTGATGCATTATGCAAAAAATACAATGGAAGCAGGGTTAGATGGTGTGGTATGCTCTCCATTAGAGGCAGGAAAAGTACACGAAGTATGTGGAGAAAAATTCCTTACCATCACACCGGGCGTGCGTTTCGCAGACGGAGATGTAGGAGACCAGAAGCGTGTGACAACACCTGCAAAAGCAAAAGAGCTTGGCTCTGATTATATCGTAGTCGGCAGACCAATCACACAGGCAGCTGATCCGGTAGCGGCATACAGAAGATGTGTTGCCGAGTTTGTTGGCTAGAAAAAGGAAGATTATGGAGAAGAAAAAAGGAATTAGCGGAAGTACCTTAAAAATGATCGCCATCGTCACCATGCTGATCGACCATATCGGCGCTGCTGTGCTGGCAAGACTTCTGATGGTAAACGGGCTGGGAGAACTCGATCAGACCAATACAGATGCGATCATGCAATGGCTCTCTGCAAATGGAGCATTGTATTGGATGTACACGGTCATGCGAATGATCGGACGTGTGGCGTTCCCAATCTTTTGCTTTTTGTTGGTGGAGGGATTTCTACATACGCATGATGTGAAAAAATATGCGATGCGGCTTGGACTGTTTGCGTTGCTCTCAGAGATACCGTTTGATCTGGCATTCAGCAGCAAAATACTCGAATTCAATTATCAGAATGTCTTTTTTACACTATTCATTGGTTTGCTGACGATGATCGCTTACCGTGCAGTGGAAGAAAAAGAAGAGTGGAATCAGGCGTTGAAGGTGATCTTGTATATCCTGATCGTGGCAGCAGGAATGGCACTGGCGTATTTTTTAAAGACCGATTATGCCGAAAAAGGTGTATTCTGTATCATGGTCTTATACATTTTCCGCAAGAAAAAAATGTGGCAGATCATCGCAGGATGCGCATCATTCATCTGGGAGACACCGGCGCTGTTCGGCTTTATCCCGATCGCATTTTATAACGGAACCCGCGGCTGGAAGATGAAATATTTCTTCTATATTTTCTATCCGGCACACTTATTGATTTTATATCTGCTTTGCTATTTCATGGGAATCAGCGGATATTCAGCGGTTTAGCTTTTGATAGAAAATGAAATACAAGCTTGACATAATACAAAAGGGGCAGGAATCGTGAATATATATGACACAAATGAATCAGTGGAATTGTACGACAACCGCGGAATTGAAATGGCAAGAAAATGTATACGGAGAGCAAAGAGAGAGTGCGCGTTCAGATATCTGATTTTACTGTTATTATTTGCTCTTGGTATGGTGGATAAAATACTGTTTCCACAGATAGAAATAAAGCTTTCAAGCTACATCCTTCTTTATGTTATATGCATGTTTTCTATGATGGGGTTTCGCATTTTCCATAATGGAATTGTTGCAAAGCGGATGAAGGATTTTACGCTGCAGGAAAAGCACGATTATAATCTGGTCATCTATCGCGAAAATCATAATAAAAAATTTTTCTTAAAGAGTATAACCCTGCTGACAATGGCCAAGCAGGACATCCTGATGGAAAAACCGTTGGCTGCAAAACAGGCACTTTCCCAGATTGCAGTAGAAAGTCTGGGAAAAAATGTGTTGAAGACCTATTATTTTCTGCTTGCAGCAGCATCATTTCGTGCGAGGGAGGACAGCTGGCAGATCGAACTGGAGCATTGCTCTGCGGTGCCTTCTAAGACCGTTAAGCTGTCGGATGATGAATTACAGGAGATTTTCAGAAGTGGGGATCAGACCAGGCTGATGGACACTGTAAAAACGTGGGAGATCATGGCAGAACAGGACACAAAAACAGAGCCATATCTGAATCTTTGGTTTGGAATATTGATGGCTGCAACTGCCATCGGTTATGGAATCTGGACATTTGTTGTGGGAAGTTCAGATAGTTATTATAATTTTATGCTTATTGGGGCAACGCTGCTTTTAGTGGGCTTGTGGATTTTAGTCAGTGTAAGGATTGTTTATCTTCTGAGACGTTCCCAAAATAAGGGGAAGGGACTAGGAAAAAAGAAAGGAATAAGATTTTTAACTCTTTTTATCCTCGTGCTGATGTGGTGCTTTATTGAGGATTGAGTCTTGTGATTTTTGTGGGTGCAGGAAGTGATATACATACACAATGGGAAGCAATGAAGACGGGGAAGCAGCAGGAAAGCCAGGATGAAACATATCATAATGGCACAGAGATTTCCACAGAAGCTGACATAAAAAATCAGGAAACTGAAAACACAGAGATGGCATCAGAAATAATAGAAGATACGGAACTTAAACCGGATCAGAGCAATATAGTGAAATCTGGACCGATCACAGACAGTGAATATGCGTCTTTCCAGATCACAGCAGATGCATCTTCGGTGGAAGGCTTTGATGTGTTTGATGATTATGCTGAGACAATGGAAAAGAATTTCATTGGCACATGGTATTGTCCGAGCTGGGGCATGGCGTTCCGTATTCAGGAAGACGGTGCTTATATTTATACATTAGAATCTGAAAATATAGGATTTTGTAATCAGGAACCATATGTATGGGAACTGACAGACCGCTCCCAACAGGGGTTATGCCCAAGACTCAGCTTTTATTATGATGATAGCAAGGCTGGAGATATGTTTACATGCTATGTAGCAGGCTGTACAGATGATTATTTCTGGTGTAATCTGCAGGAAATGGTTTGGTACAGGCAATAGGTGTAATTTTGTGGATGAATTGAGAGTAAAAAGGAGGGCAGCATTTCCACTTCCGAAATGCTGCCCATATATTTTAACCATGTGGATACGGGAGAAAACGGAACCCACGGCTGGAAAATGAAATATTTCTTCTATGTTTTCTATCCGGCGCATTTACTGCTCTTATATCTGCTTTGCTATTTCATGAGAATCAGCGGTTATTCAGCGGTTTAAAATGTGGAATGCTTAAAGTTTTATAAGAAATTATGCGGCAGATTATTAAGAATGATTAAGAAAAGCTTGATTGAATCCCGGACTTTCTTTTTGTAACATGAATTCAGACAGGAAGTACTGAATCATTACAAAAAGAAAGCCGGGGATGAAAAATGAGCCAGAGAGAAAACGTAAATCCGATAAGGGAACAGAATCACAGAAAAAAACAGCAGAAGATATCAGAAAAGAGCGGCAGCAAGAAGGCGGCGCAACACGATTTTTTATCATGGAGATCGTGTTGCTGCTTATTCTTGCGGTGGTTCTTTTTTTTGTGTCAAAATTAAGCAAAATTGAGAAAACAAAGCTGGATATGGACAAGATTGAGGTCAATGAGGATATTTCGCAGGAATCCCAGGAAAATTATGAAGGGTTACCAGACCATTGCGATGTTTGGTCTGGACAATCGCTCCAATGGAAATTTGTCGCAGGGGCGGAGCGATGTCATTATGCTTGCCAATATTAATAATGATACAAAAGAGGTAAAATTGGTTTCTGTCTACCGCGACACTTATTTGGATACCGGAGATGGAATTTTCCAGAAATGCAATGCCGCCTACGCTAAGGGTGGACCGGAGCAGGCGATATCTATGCTAAATGTAAACCTTGATTTAAACATTACAGATTATGTGACAGTCGACTTCAACTCGATCATCGAATGCGTCGATTTACTTGGTGGTGTGGACATGGAGATCACAGATGATGAGGCGTCTCTCATGACCGGATATATCCGGGAGTTAAACGAATTGACTGGAAATAAGGCCGAGAATCTTACGCAGGGAGGCACATATACTTTAAATGGTGTGCAGGCATGTGCATATGCGAGAATCCGATATGGAGGCGGTGATGATTACCGCAGAACAGAGCGTCAGCGTACGGTTTTGACCGCGATGGTGAAAAAAGCACAGCAGTCCGATCTTACAACCGTAAATAAGCTCATCAATGAGGTATGTGGTGATATCCAGACCAGTTTTTCAAATGCAGAACTGTTAGCGCTTGCGTCACAGGTTTTCCAATATTCCATTGGAGACACCACAGGATTTCCATTTACCAAGACAACTAGGGTTTTGAGCAAAAAAACAGGTGATGTCGTGATACCGTGTGATCTGAGCGACAATGTAAAAGAACTGCATATCTTTTTGTATGAGGACAGTGCTTACACCGCTTCCGATACCGTGAAACAGAACAGTGAAAAAATCGTGTCAGATACCGGATTTAAATCCGGCGACGGACATTAAAAAGGAGGGCAGCATTTCGAACTTTACGAAATGCTGCCCATATATATTTTAACCCTGTAGACATTGGAAAAAATAATGTCCACAGGAATTGTATTTAGACGGAACTGTTCCAACCCCAAACTGCTTTGAAACCGGCAGCTCCTTTTGATGATTTTATATTAAAGGAAATTTGTGACAGAAATTTGACTGGAAAGTGAAGAATCTCTTAAGCAGTTCTATGATATTTATAAACTGGGTATCAGTTTTTTTCATAACAAATCTGTGGAAATGCTTGCACAAATTGCCCGAAAATGGTAACTTAGTTTTGAAGATTAAGCAGGGTGGCTTTATAAGCCGCCCTATTCTGTTATAGAAAGCAGGGAGACAAAATCCTCTGCTCCTGTAAGGACAGTCGCATTTGCTCCGCAAACAAGGAGGATTATGAATAAATTTGTCTTACGTCAATCATTATTATTACTTTTAACTGCGACCATCTGGGGCGTGGCATTTGTTGCACAGAGTGTCGGCATGGATTATGTTGGTCCGTTTACGTTTAATGTGATGCGAAGCATCATTGGAGGTGTGGTACTGCTTCCATGCATTGCCCTTTTGGGAAAGATAAATGGAAAAGGCAACACGGAAGCTGCAAAAAAAATGGATGGCAAAGAGCGGAAGACACTTTTCATTGGCGGTATTGCCTGCGGTGTGCTTCTCTGTATTGCAAGTAATCTGCAGCAGTTTGGGATCATGTATACATCTGTCGGAAAAGCAGGATTTATCACAGCAATGTACATTGTGGTTGTTCCGGTACTTGGGATTTTTTTTGGAAAAAAAGTGAGTGGTAAAGTCTGGTGTGGCGTTGGGATCGCGGTAGCCGGATTATATCTTTTATGCATGACAGAGAGTGGATTTTCTGTTCAGAAAGGCGATTTTCTGTTGATGCTTTGCGCACTGGCATTTTCCTTACACATTTTAGTCATTGATTATTTTTCCCCAAAAGCGGATGGAGTGAAATTATCCTGTATCCAATTTTTCACCTGTGGAATCCTGTCCGGTGTAGGGATGGTTCTCACGGAAAAACCACAGCTGACGAGTATTCTTGCTGCATGGATGCCGATCCTATACGCAGGTGTCATGTCCTGTGGCGTTGCATATACCCTGCAGATCATCGGGCAGAAAGGAATGAATCCGACGGTTGCATCGTTAATTTTGAGCCTGGAATCAGTGGTTTCAGTAATTGCAGGATTCCTTATCCTGCATCAGACGCTTTCTCTCAGGGAACTGATCGGCTGTGTATTAATGTTTGCTGCGATCATTCTGGTACAGCTTCCTGACCGCAAAAAATGAAAAGGCATTTTACAAAAATATCGTAGTAACATCAAAAAAACTATGTTATGATATTTATTAGAGAAAATGCGACGAAATGCAGGAACAGGTGACAATTATGATGACTTATTATAGGACGGACGATCAGGTCATACATGAAGAAAGAAAAATTAAGTGATGGTGTATGGGTGCAGATGATCAACCAACACATGATGAGTGTGAGGAAATTGCTGAGAAATTAATGGTAGACATTGATGACGTGAAGGCTGCACTCGACGTTGAAGAAAGTTCCCGTATTGAACTGCAGGATGGATATACGCTGATATTGGTGGATATCCCGGCCATCGAGATACGTCATGATCAGAGAACATACACGACAATTCCGCTTGGTATCATTCTGACACAGGATATCATTGTTACGGTCTGCACGGAGGATACGCCGGTATTGCAGAACTTTGTGCGGAGCCGGGTGAAAGAATTCAGCACAAAGAAGAAGCTTCGTTTTGTGTATCAGATCCTTTACCGGACGGCAGCAATTTATCAGGCAAATCTCCGGATCATCGATAAAAGACGTACTGAGATAGAAGAACGTGTTGGAAGCGATACAGACGACTCCGATCTGATCAATCTGCATGAACTGGAATCCACACTGGTCTACTTTGCGACATCCCTCCGGGCAAATGGGGTTGTGCTTGACCGGCTGACCCGTTATAAACGGCTGGAGCAGTACCCGGAAGATAAAGAGCTTCTGGATGATGTGATTGTGGAAAACCGTCAGGCAATCGAAATGACAAGTATCTATCGAGATATTATCAACGGAACAAGAGAGCTGATGTCCTCTTTATTGGATAACCGCCTGAATAACGTTATGAAATATTTGACATCTATTACAATTGTAATGGCAATCCCAACGGTCATTTCCGGTATCTACGGTATGAATGTCAATGAAAACTGGATGCCGTTTGCAAATACACCGCACGGATTTCTGATCATTTGTATTATTACATTGCTGATCTGTGTAATTACGATGCTTTTCCTGCGAAAGAAAAAAATGTTATAAATCATAAGTAAAACTGTTGTCATGTGCAGAGGGCATATGACAGCAGTTTTATGCTTTGCGGAGAAAGTACATAATCGCTGTTAAAATGTATTACAGGTTTCAGAAAACGTCATATGAAAAACGTTAAAATTCGAGTATAATTGTAGTAGAAAATCCAAAGATAATCTGTATATCAAACGGAAGAAATTGTGCGAGAGGTAATCGCAAAGAAGGATAGAAACAATTATGGGGAAAAGACTCGGCATATGATCCGTGAATTTCGGGAAAAACAGGACGACGATTGAAGAAGGCAGCGAGGGGGCTGTTGAGTGCGGCAGAAACTTTCGAGAGTTGAGAATGGTACGAAAGAGATTGAATATCTATAATGGAAGCACTTTTTGAGACTTATGGCAAATCTTTAGATAAATTAGAAATTGTTGTAAGCAGTGACGAATATAGGATTCTGGAACTGCGGGACAGAATATACGAGGCTCTTTTGGCAGAAAAGGTCAGCCGATGCAGAAGAACTGATCCGGCAGTACAAAGACATAACCGATGAAGAGAAGCTGATACATCGGCAGTATATACAGATGGCAGAGGCAATAAGCAATTATAACAAAGCAGGAAAACTGACAGCTGTATTGCAGCAGCTTAAGACGTCTCTTCATCTTACAACAGCAGAGATAAAAGGACAGAATATCCATCTTTTTCATCAGGAAATTTATCTGATCTATATGATATTCTGGATGCAATATCAATGCGGTGATACAGAACGGCTGCTGGATAATGCCCGGAAGATGGAACAGTATATCTGTGAACAATACACGGATGAAGAAGAAAAAGTGAAGATTTATCCACAGTGTATCTGGCTGCTCGGAAGAATCCTTCTGGATATACAATATGATAAAACCGCCAAATACACGATAAATAAAGGGATCGACTGCCTGACAGAAAATGGGGCATTGCATTGGCTGACACAATTGCTAGAACTAAAGAAAGAGTGTGAGGAGCGTCTCGGAGAGAAAGCGGAGGTAGAAGAATGTGACCGTTATCTGGATGCGATACGGACACTTTATGAGGTTGCCGGTGAATGTCAGACCAAGGAAATCTCATTGGCTTTATTTATGCAGAGCAGTACGCAGAGAGAGTGCATTATCAGCAATTATTTTCTGAAAAATCTGCGGGAAGAAAAAGGAGTTACACAGTATGAGATGAGCGAAGACATCTGTGCATGGGAGACTGTATCCAGAATTGAATCCGGGAGAACACCAAATCAGAAGAAGCTGTATCGGTTGTGGAAAAAACTTGGGATTGAGCGTGAGAGATACTACGGATTCATAGAGTCAGAGCATTATGAAGTGTATGGATGGGTGAGAGATTATAATCGCCTGATTGGGAATGAAAAACGTCAGGAAGCAGAGATGCTATTTGAAAGAATAGAGTCAGAACTTGATAAAAAAATACCGGTTAATAAGCAATATTTGGAAAGAGCCAGAATTACGGAAAAGTTGCGGAACGGGCGAATTTCCAACGAAGAAGCAATTGAAGAATGGCGAAAAATACTTGCAATAACGATGCCGCCTCTTCCATCTGGAAAAAGAATATACAGAATACCGTTTCGAACAGAATTTGCAATAATGAACCAGATTGCCAGAACATTTGCGGCAATGGGAAAATATGACAGTGCATGTGAAATATATGCAGAAGTATTAAAACAATATCATAAAAATGAAAGTACATTGCGCGGACATGTAGTACAGGGGATATTACTATATGTCTGTTACGCGGCAATTCTCGAAGATAATAATGAATTAGAGCTGTCAGAACAGATTGCAAAGGAAGGTATGAAGTTTACAATCGAATGTATGAGAGGAGATACCGCATGTAAAATTCTAGCCAATTTAACCTGCGTTTATGAAAAACGAAAAGAAATTGAATTGGAAATGCGGTATCTAAAAGATGCATATTATTTAAGCAGATTATACAGACAAGGAATGTTAACAGATTTATTAAAAAATCGATATGCTGAAAAACAAATCAATTTCCAAGCGAACAGGTTGAATTTGCAGATATTTATATCGGAGACGAATTGATTACAGTTCCGGTTGTGATCGAGTCTGAAATTGCTGGCAAAACAGCACGAAGTGGTGTACAATATGAAGATACAATAGAGAGTGCAACTTATTATATCCCGGTAACTGAAGAAGGAAAAGTATATAATGAAGAATATGTAAGCGGTGCGAGAGCAAGAGGGACAGCGACAGATACTTACTTAGATCCGAGAAAATATCTGACAGCAACAAGCATTATCCGATACACAATGTCTTCAAATGATGAGTATGTTTTGATTAACAATGTTGCAATTACGAAAAACAGAAATCCGGAATCATCTTCCTCTGGCGGATATTTATATGGTATCGGAACACCGAATGCCAGAATTGTGTGCGTTGGTATTGGAAAAAATAGCGGAAAATACAATCAGGTAGTTGATCCCCAGAGTGTCCCATGGGGAACAACAGGTGTGAATACACCATCATCGTGGGTACCTGTAATGTGCGGCAGCTATTCAGATCAGTATAGAGGACTTGTACAATATAGTTTTAATTTGATTTATAAAGATGGCACAGTTGGTTGTGCATTTACGCACACCCTGGCAAAATAAACTTTAAAGGGGGATTTTCTATGGCAACAAACACAAGCAAACCATTAACCAAAAGAATTATTTTCCTGCTGGCAGCAGCAATCCTGTATCTGATGATTCCACAGAATGCTACAATGCCTATGCCGGAGGAAGCGGTATTCCCATTTTCATTGTTGTCGTTGTCGCAAATAGCAAGAGTGTTTGCTTTCAGACAATGGATTGCCATGGATTTGATTCTTTTTACAGCAGTGCTGGTCATCATGCAGCTGATCCGTGGAAAGCATGAAGGAGGAATGTTTCTTAGAAATAAAACTGCAAGAATCATTTGCATGGCAGCATTCTTAGTAGTATTTCTTCCACTTGCATACATAACGATACCAACCGTATTCATTCTGGGCAAACCAGCCTTTATGAGCATGGATGCCTGGGTATTCATGTTCGGTAAACAGGGCGGCGCGAATCAGTACATTCTTCATCTCTGGTGGGCAGCATCAGCGGTACTGCTGGACATGGGAATTGCGAAATAAATTTATAAAAATAACCCGCATGGAATCAGAACATATTCTGTTTGAAATTCCATGTGGGTTGTGTTATTTTACGCAATTTGAACATAAGTTGGGAACGTTGTTGTTGGGAGAATGGGATGGGTTTACCGTTCAAATCGTCCACTTGCCCCACAAGGAAGCACAAGTCCATTGGATGACACCGGAAGCCCAATCTCATCGGCTGCTACCGTTCCGTGGTATTTTTTCAACACCGTGTTCATCATATAGCTCAATACCGCCGGCTGTAATCCGGTTGTATAGGAGTTGATCAGGAATTACAGGAAGCCATTTCGGCATTTCTGGACAAAAAAGAAAAGGAAAGCAGAATATTAGAGATTACAACAAGAGAGGGAAAATGCTGTATAACAGTTGATGATATTATATTTTTAGAGAGCAGACAGCATTACTTGAAGATTTGTTGTGAAAATGAAAATTACGAATTAAGAGGCAGGATTTCTGATTATGAAACAATGCTGGAAAAATATGGTTTTGTACGTGTTAATATTGGATTCATTATTAATTGTAAATACATTAAAACCTTAAAGACCAAGAAAATAATTTTATGTAATGGCATGGAAATAAGCATCGGAAGCAATAGACACGATAAAGTGCGACACGCATATATGGTATATGTCCGGGAAGAAAAATAAATGGAAGTTGTAAGTAATGGCTGCAGAGATATATGCAAGTGCAGCGGGAACAATTGCACAGATCTGGATTCTTTCAGAGTTATTTCCAAGAAAACAGTCTGTAAAAAAAGTGTATATAGTGGGATGGATTTTATTAAATTTCTGCATCGCGCATTTTGTGTTGTTGCCGAATATATGGCAGTCGCTGCTTGGCATGGGTGTGATGCTATTGATGTCGTGTATCATGCTTGAGGGAAAGACAGAACAAAAGATGTTAGTTATCATTGTCTGCAATGTTTTTATGATTCTGGTAAGTATGTTGAGAGGGAGAATAACCTTTTTCTTGTCAGGGGAATCTATCAATGAGATTAGTATTCAGGGATCGGAGAGTCTGGCAAGGGTATTAGGAATTGTACTTACGAATACATTATATTTGGTAACAGCCTATATTTTAACGCGTTTTTTTCATGATAAAATAAAACTGAAAAAAGAAGAATATATTATTATAATAATTTATTATATTATTTTCCTTATAGTGGTTTTATTATCAATAGCTATGTCACGAAATGTGGACTTTTCGCTTATATGGCAGAAAACATTTTTGATTTTAGACATGTTGATGTTTATTGCCAATATTATAGTTTTAAAAATGATATTTCATATAAATCAGCAAAATCACTATGAAATGGAAAATGCATTGCTGTATATGCAGATAACGCAGCAGGAGAAAAGAATCAGGGAAGAGGAAAAAACTATCGGGAAGTTCAATTATTGCGTCATGATCTGAAAAGATATTTGGTTACATATCGTCAGTTGCTTCAGGAGGGAAAATATGAGGTTATAGAAGCTGACATTGATAAAATACTGGGAAAAAGGTTAAATACAAATCATTGTGTTTATACAGAAAATACAATACTGAATGCTGTAATTTGTGAGAAGATGGAACAATGTTCCATTAAAAATATTAAAATAGAGGTGCAGGTAAATGCAGACAAAGATATGGATTCTATAGAATATGGAGTTGTGTTATCGAATTTACTGGACAATGCGATTGAGGCAGAGGAACAGGAAAAAGAAGAAAATAGATATATCTGTTTGAATATTGGAGTGGAACAGAATATGATTCATTTGGTAGTGAGCAACTATATCTCAGAATCGGTTCTGCAAAATAACGCTTTGCTAGAAACATCTAAGAAAAATAAGCAGTTGCACGGAATTGGTTTAAGAGGTGTTAAAGAGTTTGTAAATAATAAGGAAGGTGAGATAGAAATATTTGAAGAAAATCATATGTTTGTAGTGCATATTTGTGTGTGCGTATAAAGTATGCCTAAAATGGGCAAAGTACGCCAGATATATTGAGAAATAAATAAAATGTGGCTATTTTAGTTGTAAAGAGGAGATGAGGGCAATAATGAATTCGAAAAAGGGCAAAAAAGTACATCTGGAAATAATTTTTATTTTTTATAGTAAGCATTTACTGCTTATTGGCACCTAATAGGGAAACATGCATGGATGATACCTGGATATCGAGCATAGTAGGACTGAGTGGTTCTGTGAAATTATTTTCGGTAAAATTATTTTTGTTGGCACCATTATGGTGGGGAATTTTATGTTACATATTATTAAGGCTTGCAAATCCTTATTTAAAGGAACATGGCGTAAAACTGCAAATAAATAATAGGATATATAAAGTATTGATAAAAATATTTACAATTGCATTTTTAATTGCATTAATATATTGGTCATGCGGATTTACCTTGTATGTAGTGTTTCCGCCTATGCCGTTTTTGGTTGGTTACTATATTATGAACCATCGTATTATTTTAGGAATTAGCTGGTGTATTGAGGCAATTCTTATTTATGTTTCGTTTGAAACTTGACGGTTATCTGTATAAAATTGTTTATGGAAATTATAATGGTAAATATATGTGCGTGCGTATAAAGTATGCCTAAAATGGGAAAAGTACGCCAGATATATTGTGAAATAAATAAAATGTGGCTATTTTAGTAGTAAAGAGGAGATGAGAAAGATTACTGCTAGGATAGTCCATTTTTTTATTGAAAGTAAAGTTATTGATGAAACAGATCAAGAGATTTATGAATATGGTTTGGAAATATTGAGTGAAAATGTAATGTTAACAGTTTTTCTTTTATTGTTTGGAGTTATGATTGGAAAAGGCATAGAAACTTGCATTTTTTTGTTTTCGTTTTGTTGGTTAAGGCGGTTTTGTGGTGGATACCATGCAAAAACAAAGAGGGGATGTCATATAGCCACGTTTATTACTTATATAGTATTCCTTCTTGGAATAGTTGCATTTTATAAGGTGGTAAATAAATATATGTTTGCAATATACTTTGTATGTTTGCTGATTCTGATTGTTTATGCGCCTGTTCAACATAAAAATAAAGTTTTAACGGAGTCAATATGCAAAAAAAATAGGATAAAAGCAATAGGATATACATTACTATTTGGATCAATTATTTACATATTCAAATTTAAGCTGCCAATGGTATCAGTTGCTGTTTTGGCAACTTTAATAGAAGTAGCGCTACTAATGATAATTGGAAGGAGGGAAAATGGTGATTAAATTGAAAGTTGTAAAAATGATGGCTGATATTGTATATCGAATGGCAGAAAAAGTGTTGATGAAGCTTCTGCATGGTATGAATATCAACCGGAAGTACCAGAAAAATTAAAACAGAGAAATAGTTGCAAACAATCATAGGCGCACCTGCTAATGGGTTACAGAATTACCATTTGTATGGTAAAGATGGCAAAGAAATGTTAATAAAAGATGGCGGATTTAGTCAGGTTGATTTGTTACAGGATGTTGATGCCTATAATATTTCAAGGCTATATAATTTGGCAGATACCAAGCTTTATGCTGCCTTCGAAGATTATTATAATGTGTCAAAACACTATAAAAGAAGATATCATATTTTTTAAACAGCAATTGTTAAAAGAATTCGATGCGGATTCCATTTATGCGGTAGCATTTCGGTTTGCTAAACAAGAAATAACAATGTTGTCGTGGCTATTTGGCTTAGCATTTGGTAAATTTAATGAAGAGTTTATAGAGATTGTGGCACATGCTTTTGAAGATAAAATTGAAACACAAATTTCAATAGAGGAGTATACATCTTAATGTTTTGAAAAATGATTAAATGATATGAGAAGAGAAGGACGGAATCAAATTTTATTTAATCCCGTCCTCTTCTTTTTGTTTTTTCTTCAAAATGAAATATTCATGCAGTTCACCAAGAAAAAATGAGCAGAACGTCCCGATAGCAAAGTAATGTGTATCAGGGTGGGAAATACCAAAAATAAAATCATCTATAGTCGTTTGGTGAGAGCGAAATTGCATTTGAGAGAATATACCGTCCAATCCTCCGATTATAAATATAACAACAAAGGTGAATACAGCCAGCCATAAAGAATGAATGAGTTTTTTTGAGGCAAATCTTTTTTGTGTGATTTTTCCGAAAATAAACCCTAAAACAAATACACCTATCAGAGCATGAAAAAGATAAAACAATGCAAACAAGTAACGAGCTAATTCCATATTATGCGTTGGAGCTAGATAATCCGCAACATAATAAAAAAGTAAAACAAAAAAAGAATAAATACAAAATGGAGTAATGGCATAAATAAATTTTTTCACAATAGTTCTCTTCTTTCTATTTTTTATATTTTTTATAGTA
>ENA-OQHF01000480-OQHF01000480.1-human-gut-metagenome-genome-assembly--contig:-NODE-480-length-24500-cov-4.001846_pt1 | contig 24500 bp, 22 predicted proteins | sample MGYA00242559_ERZ504709 | MGnify/ENA primary metagenome ERZ504709 (study PRJEB26092, sample SAMD00036203) | human gut metagenome | host: Homo sapiens | study: EMG produced TPA metagenomics assembly of... | reverse complement strand
TGGGGTAAATCGAAAACTTCTTCTTCAAACAAGTCGAATTTAAGTGTGTTAAAGAAATCGTCGGTATCTATAATATTTGTCTGTGTATCAAGCAGTTGACGTACCCATTCAAGTTTTGAATCCATATTGGTTTTACCTGATATACCTTCTTTGTACTTCCAGTGTGCCGCGATACCGTTTTCGGCAATTCTGTGCATTTCCCAAGTACGAATTTGAATTTCAAAAGGTGTACCGTTAGGACCTATAACCGTTGTATGAAGTGATTGATACATATTCGGTTTAGGCATTGCGATATAGTCCTTGAAACGCATAGGAACGGGAGTGTATAAATCGTGTACCATACCGAGTACCGCGTAACAGTCCGCAACGGTATCAACAATAATTCTGACTGCGAAAAGGTCGTAAAGTTCGTCGATTGTCTTGTTCTGCGTGTACATTTTTCTGAAAATACTGTAAAAAATGCTTTGCACGTCCCGTAACTTGACTTTTTAATATCCATTTGGTCAAGTTTTTCACGAAGTACGTCCATAATGTCGCGTATGTACTTTTTCACGTTCATCTTTTTTTCCTGATTTATGCTTTGACGAATTTCTTCGTATGCGACAGGGTCAAGGTACTTTAAAGCCAAATCCTCAAGTTCGATTTTGATTTTTGACATACCGAGACGGTGGGCAAGAGGAGCATATACGTCAAGCGTTTCTTTTGAAATTAAAAGCTGTTTTGCACGCGGCATAAAGTTCAATGTACGCATATTGTGCAGTCTGTCGATTAGCTTTATTATAACAACACGTATATCCTTTGCCATGGCAAGAAACATTTTTCTTAAGTTTTCGACCTGCTGTTCCTCACGGGTGTTGTATTTGATTTTTCTAAGTTTCGTAACTCCGTCAACAAGTTCCGCAACGCTTTTGCCGAATATCGTTTCGATATTCTTATAAGTGTAAGGCGTATCCTCTACAACATCGTGTAAAAGTGCCGCCGAAATTGCCGTTGCATCAAGCGAAAGCTGTGCCGCAATGTATGCAAGCTGAACAGGGTGCTCGATATACGGTGCACCGCTGCGGCGGAATTGGTGACTGTGAGCAGATTTTGCAAGCTTATAGGCAACGTAAATCATATCTGTGTTGGCATTCGGGCTGTAACCCTTAACCATACCGATAATTTTATCTACAAGTACATCTGTATCATCAGCGTGTTGAGGGATTTTTTCCGGCGAAAGAATTACCGGCTCTTTTGCTTCGGGCATATGCTCACTTCCTTTTTATGTCTTTTAAAATTAGTTGTACGGTTTCATTCCCTTGATAATGGTTAATATCCATTTGGAATGCTATATTTACAGTATCGCCTTGATGGATAAATTCCGCAAATTCACCCATTCCGAAACCGATACAGTTTATTGTCTGATTATTTTTCACTATGCGAAGTCTTAAATGCTTGTTATCCGCACCGACAGGGGCGATATTCATAACCTGTGCGTGTGCAAGTGCGAATACGGGCTTTTCATTGTTCATACCGAACGGCTCAAGTTTTGAAAGCAGTTTTGCATTTTCAAGAGTTACGGAACGCTCTGAAAGCGGACAGTCAATATCAACTGTCGGTATCATATCCTGTTCGCTCAATACTTCGTCTGCATATTTGTTTATCTCTTTTATGAATGAGTCAATATCGGACATATTGACGTTCAATCCTGCCGCCACTGCGTGACCGCCGAAATCAATAAGCTGTTTTTCGCAATGCGTAAGTGCGTCAAAAAGGTTGAAACCCTTTATACTTCTTCCCGAACCTTTTCCGACACCGTTAGTGTGGGAAATAAGTATGCAAGGCTTGTAATACATATCACATAACCTTGACGCAACAATTCCGATTACACCTTGATGCCAATTTTCCTGTGCAAGCACGATAACTTTTTTCTTTTCAAAATTCGGATCTTTTGCAATCAGTTCCAATGCCTCGTCAAATATTTGACGTTCGGTTTGCTGACGTTCTTTATTTTCAGTATCAAGTAAAAGTGCCAATTCTCTTGCACGGCTTTCGTCATTTGTAAGCAGCAGTTCAACGGCTGTTGTCGCACTGCCGAGTCTGCCTGCGGCATTCAATCGCGGCGCGATTGAAAAAGCAATAGTTGACGCGTTTAAAGGTTTATCCAAAACACCTGCAACTTCCATTATTGCACGAATGCCTATTCTTTTTGGATTGTGCAAAAGTTTTAAGCCTTTATCAACGATAACTCTGTTTTCGCCCAAAAGCGGTACAACGTCGGCAATAGTGCCGAGAGTGGCAATATCGACATATTGGTTAAACACATCTGTGGTTTTAAGTCCGTTTTTAATTGCAAGAGCCAAAATAAGCTTGAAAGCCACACCTACTCCTGCAAGTGCGTCAAACGGATAGTCGCAGTCGGGTCTTTTCGGGTTTAAAATAGCCGCTGCGGCTGTCGGAAGTCGGTCTTTGCAAGTGTGGTGGTCGGTAATAATAACGTCCATTCCCTGAAGTTTTGCAAATTCCACTTCACCGATAGCGGTTATACCGCAGTCAACGGTTATCATAAGTTTTATACCTTGTTTGAACAGCTTGTTTACAGCCATGATGTTTATACCGTACCCCTCACCTTTGCGGTCAGGTATGTAGTATTCGACATCTGCACCGAGTGAAAGTAAAAATTTATATAAAAGTGCGGTTGAGGTAATTCCGTCAACATCATAGTCACCGTAAACCGCGATTTTTCGTTGTTTTGAATTGCGTTTGTTATGCGTTCAACTGCCTTGTCCATATCAAGCATAAGCATTGGATTTATAATATCAGCCATTGATTTTTCTCAGATAAGGTGCAATATCCTTGCTTTCAATTCCTCTGTTTAAAAGTATGGTTGAAATAACGCGGGGAATATGGTGTTCCTTAGATATTCGTCAAGGTTTCTCTTTGATTTTTTGCTTTTATATTCCAAATCTTATCTATCATATTTTACTCCAAAACGCAATTTTTTTAACATAAACACTACTTATTATTATAACATTTTTTTAAGAAAAATTCAAGTAAAACAGGCTTTTTTGAATAAAATAATCAACAATGGTTAAAATAGAATTTGAAGAAGGGAGTGAATATAAATGAGCAGTAAATTCAATAATCGCAATAACCAAAACCAACAGCAGAACCAAAACCAAGATCAGCAACAAAACCAACAGCAAAATCAAAAACAAAACAAGAAAAATAATAACTTTAACAATCAAAAAACAACCAAAACAATTTTTAAGAAAAAATACGGCATTGCGGAAAATTTGCAATGCCGTGTTTTTTATTTTTTCAGAGTTCCAAGACTTGCGGCTTTAAGATAGGCGTTAATAAAACCGTTTAAGTCGCCGTCCATAACCGCACCGATATTACCCATTTCAAAACCTGTTCATAAGGTCTTTAACCATAGTGTAAGGCTGGAATACATATGAGCGGATTTGACTGCCCCAACCGTTATCCATCTGTTCGCCTTTGATGTCGGAAATCTTTTCTTTCTGCTGTTGCTCGGCAAGCTCGACAAGCTTTGCTTTAAGCATTTTCATTGCGTAATCTCTGTTTTGATGTTGAGAACGCTGTGTTTGACAAGATGTTACGACACCTGTCGGGATATGTGTAAGACGGACGGCGGAACTTGTCTTGTTGATATGCTGACCGCCCGCACCGCTCGCACGGAATGCTTCCATCTTAATATCTTCGGGACGAATATCAACTTCCACGTTGTCGTCAAGTTCTGGCATAACTTCGATTGATGCGAATGAAGTCATACGCTTGCCGGCAGAATTGAAAGGTGAAATTCTCACAAGACGGTGTACGCCTTTTTCGGCTTTAAGATAGCCGTAAGCGTTAAGACCGTCAATTTTCTATTGTACAGCTTTTTAATACCTGCCTCATCACCCGGAAGTGAATCGAGAACAGTTGCGGTATAGCCGTTTTTCTGCGCCCACATTTGATACATACGGATAAGCATTTCGCACCAATCCTGTGCCTCTGTACCGCCTGCACCTGCGTGGAACGTCATAATTGCGTTGTTTTTGTCGTAATGACCGCTTAAAAGGGTTTCAAGCGTCATTTTGTCAATATCCGCCTCGATTTCTTCGGTTGCCGAAACAACATCGGGTAACATACTTTCGTCGTTTTCCTCGTTTGCAAGGTCGATTAAAACAAGTGTATCCTCCCATTTTGAAACAAGGCTGTTAAATGCCTCAACCTTGTCTTTTAATTGCTTTGTCTTTTGAAGAACTTTCTGTGAATTATCCATATCGTCCCAAAATCCCGGCTGAGCGCTTTGTTCTTCAAGTTTTGTTATTTCACTTTCCGCACCTGCGATGTCAAAGTGAATCCCTCAAATCGTTTATGCTGTCTTCAAAGCCTTGTAGCTTTAGTCTGTACTCATCGTACTCTAACACATTTATCACTTCTTTCGTTTTATTTATTAATTTCCGTAAATCTTGTGAATTTCATCGGAATAAGTACCGTCTTGATTATACACATAAAGCGGCGGTAAAAGCTTTAATTCCTCACCGCCGTCACGCATACCCTCGATTAATACCATATTCGGTACTTTATCATATGACGGATGGACGAAACGCATACGCTTCGGCTCTATTTTGTATTTACGCATGGCACACATAATGTCTACAAGTCTGTTAGGTCTGTGAATCATAAAAAATCTGCCTTTCGGAATAAGCAGTTTTGCACTGACGTTTATAACGTCATCAACAGTACACATAACCTCGTGACGTGAAATTGATTTTGTGTCAATATCATTTTGATTACCGCTGCCACACTTCATATACGGCGGATTACAGGTTATTTTGTCAAAACTGTCACGACCGTATATAGAAACGGCGTTTTTTAAATCGCCGCATTCTATGGAAATACGCTCGTCAAGCTTATTATGTTCCACACTGCGCTGTGCCATTTGTGCAATCTCTTCCTGTATTTCAAGACCGAAAATTTTCGGCGTGTTTGTTTTTGCGGATAAAAGCAAGGGGACAATACCTGTACCTGTGCATAAATCAAGTGTTTTTTAGACCTTGTTTCCTTTGCAAAATTCGGATAATAAAACTAGCGTCAATACCAAAACTTGAAACCGTTTTTCTTTTGGATTATGAAAAGACCGTTTTGCAAATCGTCCAAACATTCATCGTTTTTTAATCATCAGTCCTCGTTTGCAATGTTGTCAACAACCTGCAAAGCTGATTTCGCCTGCTGCCGCAACTTGACCGCCTACTGTTGCTTTTACGTTTGCTTTACCCATTCCGTGACGGTAAGTAACCAAATCAGCGTGAAGCTCCAATGTATCGCCCGGAACTACCTGACGGCGGAATTTGAAATTGTTGATACCTGTGAATACACCAAGTTTACCTCTGTTTTCAGGCATTGACAAAAGCATTACAGCACCGACTTGTGCAAGTGCCTCTGTAATAAGTACGCCCGGCATAATTGGGTTGCCCGGAAAGTGACCTGTAAATTGAGGTTCGTTTGCCGTTACGTTTTTGATACCTGTTATGCTTTTGCCTTCTTCAAAATCAACGATTTTGTCTACAAGCAAAAACGGATAACGGTGCGGAAGAATTTTTTGAATTTCTACGTTTGTTAGTGTGATTGGTTCGTTTTTCATAATTAATATATCCTCTCTTTTTTAATCTCTGATGTATGCTTTTTTGTGGAATATATGAGTCGGCTCGGTAACTGTGTCGATATTGTCAAGTGCAATTCCCGCACCTTTTGCAACGCAGTCGATTATATCCGGTGCAAGCACCACTTTGACGCCGATGTCGTCCGAAATACGCTTGTCCAAACCGTAAATCAAAGAACCGCCGCCTGTCATTATTATTCCGTCCTGTATAATGTCACCGTGAAGTTCGGGAGGTGTTTCTTCAAGCACTTCCTTAATTCTCTCAGTCATATTATAAACAAAATCATCAAATGCGGGGTATAGGTCGTTTGAAGAAATAGTTACTTCTTTCGGAAGCCCCGAAAGTACGCTGATACCTTTTGCTTTGCATAACAGCTCATTTGAACGCGGTATAACACCGCCGATTTCCATTTTAATTCTTTCGGCTGTTCGCGGACCGATAATCATACCCATTTCTTTGCGCATATAACGAATAATCGCCTCGTTAAATTCGTCACCGGCGATTTTCAGCGAACGGCTGACAACGATACCGCCAAGCGATAATACTGCAATGTCGGTTGTACCTCCGCCTATGTCCACAACCATAGTACCGTGCGGACGTGAAATATCAAACCCTGCACCGAGTGCCGCCGCAACAGGTTCTTCGATAATGTAAATATCTTTTGCACCGACATCTCTTGCCGCCTCAATTACGGCTCTTTGTTCAACGTCCGTAACACCGCTCGGAACGCACATCATTATGCGTGGGTGACCGATTGTTCGTGAAAATATTTTTGAAAAGAAATGTTTAATCATTTCCTGTGTAAGCGTAAGATTTGAAATTACACCGTCAATAAGCGGACGAACTGCCTGTATATGCGGCGGAGTTCTTCCGAGCATTGCAAGTGCGTCTTTGCCTACGGCACAAACTTCGTTTGTTTTGGTGTTTACCGCAATAACGGTCGGCTCACGCAGTACAATGCCCTTGTTTTTGATATAGACAAGCACCGTCGCAGTGCCTAAGTCTATACTTATATCATTATTGAACATATTTCTGCTCCTAAATTAACAAAATCGGACTATACGCAAAATGCTTATAGCCATATACTATTATTATATCGTATTATTCGTTTTAACTCAACCTATTTTCAGAAGTTTTTTCGCATTTTTGTAAAAAATATTGTTACAATCTTCCTCTGAAAGAGGTAAGGCAGATAAATGTTTTGCCATTCGACCTTGCTTTTCCCAAGGTGAATCTGTCGCGTGAAGTATTTTTTCACTGCCGTGATTTTTGATTATGCGTAAAAGCTGTTCATCTGTGATAAAGTTAAGCGTAAAGGCTGTGTCAAAATATATCGGTGTGCCGACAAGGTATTTTTCGACATCGTCCCATAACTTCCAGCCGCCCAAATGTGCGGCAACGATTTTGTCACCTTTAACGTAGTCAAGAACGTGAGAAAGCCTTTCGGGAGTGCAGTGAACAGGCGGATCGATACCTATATCTTTGCCCGAATGAAGTACGGTTATAAGGCGAGTTCCTCACATTTTTTCAGAATTTGTATGATTCTTTGCTGTCGATGTAAAATTGCTGATATTCGGGGTGTAGCTTTATACCTTTAAGCCCTTTTTCTTTGATGTCATACAAAACACTTTCCCAATCCGATTGCATAGGGTGCAGACTGCCGAGTGAATAAATACCGTCAATACCGTTTATTGATGCGGCGAAGTTATTTATTGTGTTGATTGCTTTACGTTCGTGGCAATTCGGAAGTACAAGCGATATGTCAACGTTGTTTTCACGCATTGACTGCTTGAGTGCGTCAAGTGTACCGCGTAGTTCGGCTTTGTGTGGCCTGTATTCTTCTTTGATGTTCGATTCAAGTAATTTTATCGTTTTGTCCGCTATTTTGTCTGGAAAAATATGTGTATGAAAATCTGTCAGCATTTTAAATATCCTTTCGTTTGATTGATTATATTATAGCATAAAACAGTATATAATATCAAGCAAAAAAGAACCGATTTTATTGTCGGCTCTTTAGTGGTGTTATTTATGAATTTCCTTCATTTCTTCGTGCATATTTGCGGCGTTTTGAGTAATTTTTTCAAGGTCGTTTCTTTCCTCAACCTTATCGACAAGTGATGATGCCATAGGAACGTCCGCCTCACGGCTTGCCTGATATTTATATGCAAGTTTCAAAAGTATTGGTGTAACGATGGTTGTCGCAACAACGACAAGTACAAGCGGTGCGAAAAATTCGTCTTTCATAAGTCCCATTGACATACCCTTTGTGGCAACGATAAGTGCAACTTCACCTCTTGAAATCATACCGATACCGATTTTAACCGATTGAAGATTTGTGTATTTGCATATCTTGGCACCAAGTCCGCAACCAATCATCTTTGAAAGAACTGCAACTACAAGCAATAATACGGTAAGTACTACAACCGTTGCAGACATATTGCTGAATGTTACTTTAAGACCGACGCTTGCAAAGAATACCGGTGAAAGAAGAACGTATGAAACCGTATCGAAACGGTTTAGCATATACGAAGTTTTTTTGTTGTTTGAAAGGATAAGACCTGCAACAAACGCACCTGTAATATCACTTACGCCGAAGAAATATTCGGCGGCGAATGACATAAGCAAACAGAATGCAAATGCAAGAATTACGAAACGTCTTAAATCCTTTTTGTATTTATTAATCCACGGATTGACAAACTTGATGAAAAGAAATGCCACAACTCCGCAGAATATGAAGAAACCGAGTATCTTCAGAAGTATTACCCACAGAGAAACGTCACTGCCGGCAAAGCTTGAAATAACAGTAAGTGCAATAATACCGAGTACGTCGTCTATAAGTGCCGCGCCCAAGATTGCGTTACCTGTTTTTGTCGAAAGTTTGCCGAGTTCTTTAAGTGTTTCAACTGTGATACTGACAGATGTTGCGGTTAGAACGACACCGACAAATATGTTTTGCAGCATTGTCTGCTGGTCGGTTACCGGGTTGTAGATCGTGGCTACAAAGTATCCGCCGACAAGCGGTACGATAACGCCGAGCAGAGCGATTATAAACGACGCAAGACCTGTCTTTTTCAGCTCCTGAACGTCTGTTTCAAGACCGGCTGCGAACATAAGTACGATAACACCGATTTCGGCAATGTTCTTGATAAAATCGGTTTCCTGCAAAACTCCGAAACAGGCAGGACCTAAAAGAAGTCCGGCGATAAGAGCGCCGACTACCTGTGGCAGTTGGATACGTCTTGTTAAAAGTCCGAGGATTTTTGTACTTATCAAAATAAGTGCAATGTCGAGTAAATATTTGTAAGATTCCATTGTTGTTGCCTCCTATATAAATAAGTATTAATTTTTTTAAATCTAAGAATTAATTTTACTCCTATAAGTGCATTTTATCAAGACAGCAAAAAAAATCAAAAATAATAAAATTTTTTGTCTATTTTTCTACTTTTAGGAACAGACGGTTGTGAATTTGATTAAATATAATTGCAATTAGGCGTGAAGTGGTATATAATATAAATATGCTGTAGACAAAACCGTTGCAGTTTTGTCTACTTTATTTTGTTGACAGGCTCAGCATTAAAAATAACAGAGTAGATTCGTGTGCGTGAAGTGCGGAGTGAACGGGGAGTTGTCACTTTGACGAAAAGCTTTAGGCTTGCGGTATACGGATTGCATCCCGCTGATTTACGGTAGAGAATATTATTTAAGCTCCCTATGGCAAGGGAGCTTTTTCTTTTTAACGGGACGGCTTTGTCTGAAAGGATATGAAGTTGATGAATTACAAAGAGGCAAGAGAGTACATAAAAAAAGCCTCGCAATATGGGATTGTTCCGGGATTGGATAATATATCAAATCTCTGCGATAAACTCGGTAATCCGCAGAATGAACTTGATGTTATTCACATCGCCGGCACTAACGGTAAAGGAAGTGTAGGTGCTTTTGCCGAACAGATTTTGATTGAGTCCGGCAAGAAAGTCGGACGATATGTTTCACCGTCGGTTTTTGATTATCTTGAACAGTTTCGTATAAATGCAGAAAATATGAGTGAGGACAGATATGCTTATTATATAAGCCGTATCAGTGAAGTTGCGGACAAAATGACTCCGCACCCTACACCTTTTGAAATGGAAACGGCGGCGGCATTTTTGTATTTTAAAGAAGAACAATGTGATGTTGTTTTGATTGAAGTCGGTATGGGCGGACGTGAGGACGCAACCAATATTATTCCGAAAAGTCTTGTATCGGTGATAACTCCGATAAGTATGGACCATATGAAATTCCTCGGCAACACGCTTGAAGAAATCGCATATCAAAAGTCGGGTATTATAAAAAATAACGGACTTGTCGTTACGGCAAAACAGGAAAATTGTGTGATGAATGTCATAGAAAACGAGTGCTGTGAAAAAAATGCACGGCTTATAAAAGCCGACAATGTGACGGAATATGAAATATCGCTTGACGGTGAATATCAACGCGAAAATGCCGCCGTTGCGGAAGAAGTGTGCAGGCATATTGACGGTGTGAGCGAAAATGATATAAAGAATGGTTTAATAAATACGGTATGGCACGGCAGGTTTGAAAAAATATGCGATAAACCGGAATTTATAATTGACGGCGCACATAATATTGACGGCGCGAAAAGGCTCAAAGAAAGTATCGAAAAGTATTACGGCAATCGAAAAATCGTGTATATAACAGGTGTGTTTGCGGATAAGGCATACAAGCAAATTGCTGAAATAACCGCACCGCTTGCACAGAAGATATACACGATTACACCGAACAATCCGCGAGCATTATCAAACGAAAAATATGCAAGTGCAATAAGTGAATATAATCAAAATGTTGAGGCGGTAAGCCTTGATACAGCACTTAAATTGTGCCTTAATATGACGGATTGCGTTGTTATTTCGTTCGGTTCATTGTCGTTTTTGGGTGAATTGAAAAGAAAAACGGACGACATAATAAGTATGCGAAAATGCAACAATATTTTGAAGAATAAAAATTTCCGTGACATTCTGTCAAAAATAAATTCTGCCGAAAAAGACAGAATTTACTGCAATCACGGAATTGACCACCTTTTAGACGTTGCAAGAAGTGCGTATATTTTGAATTTGGAAAAACGGACTTAACATATCGAAAGAGATTATATACGGTACGGCTTTACTGCACGATATAGGACGGTATGAGCAATATAAAAACGGCACAAATCACCACAAAGCAGGCGGTGAAATTGCAAAAAAAATACTTTGTGAATGTGGGTTTGCAAGTGATGAGATTGAATATATGGTTGAAGCGGTAAAGACTCATAGGGATATACCCGAAAAAGCGGAAACACTCGGCGATATTATTGCGATTGCGGATAAGAGAACACGTTTGTGTATGATGTGCAACGCAATAGATACCTGCAAGTGGAGCGCAAATGAGAAAAATACAGATATAGTGTTGTAAGGGGGATAAAAATGATAATAGGAAACAAGGAATTCGGAAATCATACATACGTAATGGGTATATTGAATGTGACGCCTGATTCGTTTTCTGACGGAGGTAAGTTTAATAATATTGACAGTGCTTTAAAGCATACCGAACAGCTTATAAATGACGGTGCGGATATAATTGATGTAGGCGGTGAATCGACAAGACCGAATTATACAAAAATCAGTGATGAAGAAGAAATTGAAAGAGTTGTGCCTGTGATAGAAAAAATCAAGGCTGATTTTGATGTGCCTGTTTCGATAGACACATATAAAAGCAAGGTAGCCGCGGCGGCTGTCGGAGCAGGCGCTGACCTTGTAAATGACATATGGGGATTGAAATACGATAAGAATATGGCGGAAGTGATTGCAAAATCGGGTGCGGCGTGTTGTCTTATGCACAACAGAGAAAAAGCGGAATATATTACTTTTGTGGAGGACGTACTTGACGACCTTAGAGAAACAATAGCCATTGCGAAAAAAGCGGGTATTGCTGACGATAAAATAATACTTGACCCCGGTGTGGGTTTTGCGAAGTCATATGAACAAAATCTTATTATAACGAATAACGTAGACAGACTTAACGAACTCGGCTACCCTGTTTTGCTCGGTACGTCAAGAAAGTCAATGATAGGCTTGACGCTTGATTTGCCGTCAGATCAAAGAGTTGAGGGAACTGTTGCAACATCTGTTATAGGAGTTATGAAAGGTTGCAGATTTGTAAGGGTACACGATGTACTTGAAAACAAACGTGCGATACTTATGACCGAGGCAATAATAAACAGCTGATAAAAGGAGCGGAAAATGGACAAAATATCTATCAGAGGACTTGAAGTTTTTGCAAATCACGGTGTTTTCAAAGAAGAAAACGTACTCGGACAAAAATTTATCGTGAATGCGGAGCTTGTGTGTGACACACGAAGTGCGGGCATAGAGGATAATCTTGAAAAATCGGTGAATTATGCAGAAGTGTGCAATCTTATTACCAAAGTGATGAGAAACAACACATTTAAGCTTATTGAGGCGGCGGCGGAAAATATTGCCGAGAAAATATTGCTTGAATACGATTTAATAAGAGAAGTAACAATAACATTAAAAAAACCCTTGGGCGCCGATTATGATGAGTGTTGATACTGTGGAAGTGAGCATAACGAGAAAATGGCATAGGGCATATATTGCACTCGGTTCAAATATGGGTGACAGCAAAGGTCACCTTGACGGTGCTGTCAAAGAACTTGACGCGGATAAGTGTTGCAGAGTGAAAAAAATGTGTCGGAGTTTATCGTGACAGAGCCTGTCGGCGGTGTTGAACAGGACGAATTTTTTAAACGGCTTGTCTTGAACTTGAAACGCTTTACACACCGTATGAATTGCTGATTTTTTGCATAAAATCGAACAGGCACATAACAGAGAACGCATTGTTCATTGGGGACCGAGAACACTTGATTTAGATTTGCTTTTCTACGATGATCAGATCCTTGGAACAAAGAGACTGATTGTACCGCATCCAGAAATTGAAAAGAGAAGTTTTGTGTTAGTGCCGATGGCACAGATTGCACCATGGCTTCGTCATCCGGTAAGTAAAAGCACGATCAAACAGCTGCTTGAAGAATTGAACGCAGAGCAGTAAATAAGAAACAGTTCACTGTGAGAAGCATAGTTGCTTGCAAAATAGCATTAACAAAAATACAGGTTATAAGTGAGGAATAAAAAATATATGTTAGATTTATCAGAATCAAGAGCACAGATTGACGTGATAGATAAAGAAATCACACGCCTGTTTCAGAAACGAATTGATGTCTGCAGGGATGTAGCCGCATACAAGATACAGAATAATAAAAAGGTGCTTGATAAAACAAGAGAAAACCAGAAGCTAGAAGCTTTGTCAAAGCTTGCAGAGGATGGTTTTAAAGAACATGGCATCTGCGATTTGTTTACACAGGTCATGGCAATTTGCCGCAAGCGTCAGTATCAGATCATGAAGGAAGAGGGCGTTGCTCAGCCGGTTCCATTTGACTGTGTGGATGAGATTGACAAAATAAATGCAACTGTCGTATTTCAGGGAGTAGAAGGAGCATACAGTCATGCTGCTTCCATGGCATATTTTGGAGACTTGGCAACATATTTTCATGTGCCAAACTTCGAGGAGGTCATGAAGGCAGTTGCAAATAAAGAAGCTGATTTTGGCGTGCTGCCTCTTGAAAATTCCAGTGCCGGACAGGTTGGTGATGTGTATGATCTTTTGACACGCTACGATAATACTATTGTAGGCGAGTATTATCTTCCTGTACGTCATTGTCTGCTAGGATTAAAGGGTGCAGACATAGATAAGATTCAGACAGTTTACTCTCATCCGCAGGGACTTATGCAGTGTGGAAAATTTTTAAATGAGCACTCATCCTGGCAGCAGATCAGTCAGGCAAATACGGCAATGGCTGCACAGAAGGTCATTAAGGAAAATAATCCAAAGACAGCTGCAATAGCAAGCGAAACAGCGGCAAAGCTGTATGGATTAGAGATTCTTGAGGAAGGAATCAATGACAACAAGACTAATACAACAAGATTTATTATTGTAAGCAGAAAAAAATGCTACCGCAGGGATGCATCAAAGATTTCTATCATGTTTGAGATTCCTCATGAGAGCGGAAGTTTATACACGATTTTGTCTCATATGATTTATAATGATTTGAATATGACAAAAATCGAATCAAGACCAATTCCAGAGCAGCCATTTGAGTATCGCTTCTTTGTTGATTTCGAAGGAAATCTTGCCGATGCAGCTGTAGAAAATGCGATTCTTGGCATCAAAGAGGAGGCTGCACGCTTGAAAATCTTGGGAAACTACTAAAAACATAGAAAAGTTTCAAAAGTAACGAATTAATTATTATAGAAAGCATCAGGGGATTTGACATGAACAGATTATTATTATACAGAAACTTTGAACACGAAGATCTGGTTTACCAGATGAGAACATTGGCAAAAAAGGCACAGATTGATGCGCTTACCGAGGATGATTTAGAATGCTATGAAAACTGCATCCATCAGATGATCGAGATGGCAGCAGCCTATGGACTGCAGGAAAATCTGTGGCACAGTGTACTTGCCTGTATATTGGCAAATGCAGAAAATGCGTTTTCTAAGGCATGTGAGAAAAAGGGTCTTCCGCAGGGAACATTATCAAAGCTTGTTCTTCCAGATATTTCATTTTGGAAAGAAATGTTTGCAGTAAGCCTTGAAGATTTAGACCGTGCATTTGGATGCAGCTTGGCAGCTCTTTTGGAGAATTATGTAAACTCTAATACAAATGGTCATGTATTTAACAAGCGTATTCGCGACAGCATCACAGAGCTTGGAAAAAATTCTTGCACAAAAACATATCAACCTTATTAACGGAGCCGGATGCCTGGGACTGATGTGCCGCATCAGTGACGCAGCTCTTGCTGCCGGAGGAACCGTAACCGGTATCATTCCCCGGTTCATGGTGGAACAAGGCTGGCACCACAAAGGACTGACCCGACTGATAGAGACAGAAAGCATGCACGAACGCAAACAACTTATGGCCGATTTGTCCGACGGAGTCATTGCCCTGCCCGGAGGATGCGGTACACTGGAAGAGCTGCTGGAAATCATTACCTGGAAACAGCTCGGACTGTACCTGAAACCCATCGTCATACTGAATACCAACGGATTTTATAACCCTCTGTTAGAAATGCTTCAACAAGCTATTTCCCAGAACTTCATGCGAAAAGAACACGGAAATATCTGGCACGTGGCACAAACTCCCGAAGAAGCTGTAAATTTATTATATACCATCCCTCACTGGAGCAAAGAAATTCGTAAATTTGCCGCAATATGAACAAGTTTTGCCATACCGGTTTCTCACAGATTCAAGAACTCTACAACCAGCACGTAGAGCAGATAGACAGTGCACTGCAGCATTGTAAGGAAACACCGTGTACAAACGGTATGGCAGGAGAACCCATTCCTTATCAGTTACGAAATGACTTTGCGGTTACCGGAATTGTATTTCTTTGCTTTTTCCTGGCCGTATACGCCCTGAAAAACGGGAAAAAATACCTCTATCAACATATCAAAAGTTTTTTCCGCCACAAAGAAAGAGCGGGGCTTTTTGACGACACTTCTAATTTCAACATCCGCTACACCCTGAGCTTAGGAAGTATAAGCTGCATATCCGCCGGATTATTTGTATATGATTTTTTCTCTAAAACCGACCCATTTCTGTTCCAAATAGTTTCGCACTATGCCATTCTATTTATCTACATATTCTGCGTACTATTGACAGTGACAGGAAAAGCCCTTTTATATCAATTTATCAACTGGATTTTCTTTGACAAAGAAAAAAATAAAGCCTGGATTTCTGCCTATTTTGATCTGCTCTCCGGTATTTCCCTTGTCTTATTTCCTTTGTCACTGCTCGTCGTTTATTTCAATTTAGACTTTCACTTTTCTAAAACCTTCGTACTCACAGCAGTAATATCTTTCAAAATATTGTTATTTTATAAGTGTATTAGGAACTTTTTTAATCATTTTCATGGCATTTTACATTTAATTCTGTACTTTTGCACCCTCGAAATCATACCCTTACTTTTCCTCTGGAAAGGATTGATATATATAAATAACATTTTTATTTTAAAATTCTAGTAACGTTGAAAATAAAGAAAGTCCTCGTTTCTCAGCCTAAACCAACGACTGAAAAGTCCCCTTATTTTGACATTGCTGAGAAGTACGGAGTGAAGATAGATTTTCGCCCGTTTATTAAAGTAGAAAGTTTGTCAGCTAAAGAATTCAGACAGCAGAAGGTTTCTATCTTAGATCATACAGCCGTTGTGTTTACTTCACGCCATGCTATCGATCACTTCTTTAGCCTGTGTGCAGAGTTGCGCGTAACAATTCCGGAAACAATGAAATATTTCTGTACTTCGGAAACTATCGCTCTGTATATTCAGAAATACGTTCAATACCGTAAGCGTAAAGTATTCTTCGGTGCTACTGGAAAGTTTGCTGACCTGCTTCCGCAAATTATCAAGCATAATACGGAAAAATACTTTATTCCGATGTCGGATGTACACAATGACGAAGTAAAAGACTTGCTCGACAAGAACCACATCCAGCACACGGAAGCTGTAATGTACCGTACTGTCAGCAACGATTTCACTCCAGAAGAAGAATTCAACTACGACATGCTGATATTCTTCAGTCCGGCAGGTATTCAGTCGCTGATGAAGAACTTCCCGAATTTCGAACAGAAAGACATTGCTATCGGAAGCTTCGGACCGACTACTGCTAAAGCCGTAAAAGATGCAGGCTTGCGTCTTGATTTGGAAGCTCCTTCAAGTGCAGCTCCTTCCATGCCGGCAGCGTTGGATATGTTTATCCGCGAACACAACAAATAAAAAATAATTCTGACAAACAAAGCGAAGCAATCCATTTTCTCATTACTTCGCTTTGTTTCATTATATACCCCTCTATGACCGATTCTCTAAAATTAACCCTACCGAAAGTAGAACGACTGAACAGCCGGATTCTGATTGAAAGACTGTTTACAGGAGGCAGCAAATCACTACCTGCTTTTCCGTTGCGTATCGTATACATGCCGGTAGAGGGAGAGAATCTACCTGCAGCCACTATCCTGATTAGCGTACCCAAAAAAAGATTCAAGCGGGCCGTCAAACGCAATCGTGTAAAACGTCAGGTACGTGAGGCCTACCGTAAAAACAAACACATCCTGCTGGATGCGTTAAAAGACTCAGGACGGAAAATTGCCATTGCCTTTATCTGGCTCGACAATGAGTTGCATGAATCGGCCGATGTGGAAGCTAAGGTGGTTAAACTGTTGCAACTTACCGCAGAACGTCTGGCATGAAAAAGCTACTTTCTTTTCTGCTCCTGCTTCCCATTTATTTTTACCGGAACTGCATTTCACCCTTTACGCCTCCCTCCTGTCGATTCACTCCGACTTGCTCTCAATATGCCATAGAAGCGATACAAAAGCACGGACCTTTCAAAGGGCTTTACTTAGCCATACGACGCATTCTTCGTTGCCACCCTTGGGGAGGTTCGGGATATGATCCGGTTCCTTAAAAGCCTGTTTTCACATGATTGACACTCTCTTTTTCGACGCACACACACATCATTTGCCCCAACCACAGACCACTGCCATCGTGAGCTGCCGCATGGACGAGAAAACGGCTTCTTCTTACCTGCAAGCTCCATTTATCTCCGTCAGCCTGCATCCGTGGTATCTCACGGAAGAAAACATTCAGTCACAAATAGATTGGCTGGTACAGACTATCCAAAGTGATTCGCGAATAGTCGCACTGGGAGAAGCCGGGCTGGACAAAGTATGCGATACCCCTTTCGACTTGCAAATACAAGCTTTCAGGAAAGCGATAGAGTTATCAGAGACATATCATCTCCCCTTAGTGATACATTCCGTAAAAGCCACTGAAGAGCTGTTTGCCTTGCACAAGAAATATCACCCCGCACAAGCCTGGATTATCCATGGTTTCCGAGGTAAAAAAGAACTTGCCACCGACCTGATACGACACGGATTTTATCTCTCTTTCGGAAAAAAATACCAGGAAAAAGCATTGTCCATCGTCCCTGCAGACAGATTATTATTGGAAAGCGATGAAGCAGACACAGACTTTCCGAGCTTCTATCGTCAAGTAGCCTCACTACGCGGAACCTCTTTTGACAGCTTGGTTGAAAATATCAAAGAAAATGCTAACCGCACGGCTCTTTCATTTAAGCTTAGATAAAGGCACATAATTCCCCCACCCACTTCTTATGGGAAGCAGGGATTTTGTTATGATTGATACCCAAAACGTTACGAATCCTCTGAAATTACAAATTATCTCATTTTTGATCCAGCATATGTATCATTGCGGTAAAGTCCAAGGAAAGTTCTCTGATAAGTTCGGCCGTTCCCTTAGCCTTGTCGGAGAGCTTTTTCCTTTTACCTTTCCATATCGAAAGTATTGCCAGTACCATCCTCTGTATCGTGTCAAGGTTTCTGGCGGACCTTGCACTATTCCGCCTGATGAAGTCCTGCCTCAGGTTGCGGTCAAGGTCCCAGTGCATGCTTTCTATTGCCCAATGCATTCTGGCTATTGTACTCAGCCGCCTGGCACTTCCGTGAAAACTGGAGACATAGAACCTCTTCTCGGAAGATTTCTGACCATCAGATTTTCTCTCCGTTGCAGTCCGTATTTCGACAACCGTCAGATTTCCATTCCACTTTTTCCTGTCCGTAATCAGGTCATTTCCACGAAAGATACGGCATACTCTGGTCTCTATTCTGCCATGTTCAAGAAAAGGGCCTTCCGAATATACATCCACAGGCTCTGCAAGTTCGACATTGTCCTCAACCCCATATCGCAGAGTCCTCTGGTTTGCCTTCAGCTCGATAAGGAAATCACCGCCTTTTTCCCGGATTTTATCTATGATGGCTTTCTGGAAGGACATGGCGTCTGCCGTAACTATGCATCCTGACACATCCACCTTGTTCAATAGTTTGGGTACGGAAGTTATCTCGTTGCTTTTTTCTTCACACATGTCCGTGGCAAGGGTGAAACCTCCTTCAAGGGAATAGGCGGATACGATGTCGGGGTTGCGTCCGTTTTCAAGTACCGTCCCTCTCATTGCCTTGCCGTCAATACAGAGGATGTCCCCGGCACAACCGACAAGCTCATCATGGAAGGTGGAGGTAAATTCAGACATCCGCTCAGACATGGCTTCATCATCAATATGTTTGAATATACGGCAGAGCGTAGGTTCAGAAGGCACGCCGTCCAACAAAATTCCTAAAGAGCGGAAGCGTTTCAGATTACGCTCGCCGAATCTGATTATATCCGGTCTTGTTATACACTTGCCCAGCCGTCCGAGTATTACAAGGAGAAGAATATCTTCCAGCTTGTATTTGTAGTTTCCCTTGTCTGTCCTGCGGTAATCCGGCACTGATTTCACAAATTCTTTCAGATGTTTCATTATGCTGCCACGACGGCAGAATGCATGTTTCTTTTTTATATATTAGACATGCAAAATATTGCATATCAGTAAAATAAATCGTATTTTCGCATAGCGAAAATTAAGGCGAAAATCAAAAAACGACCTCTGTCGCATTTGATTTCTGCCTACAAAAATAATTTTATATGAACGATAAAAAGAAACACCGGAAGCGGTGCTTCCTGCATCGCTGTGCGCAAAAATAATGGTTTTTCGGAGAATAACAAGGATTATAGAGGTTGTTTTAAACGAAAGAGCCGTGTGCTAACCGTCTCTTTTTTAATCGCTAAAAATTGGTTATTCAGATAAAGTGTCGTACTTTTGCTTCTGTATTATTAAATAAATATGTTAAACTAAGAATTTCATTCGATGAATTTTGTAGATGAACTAAGATGGCGTGGAATGGTACATACCATGATGCCGGGCACAGAAGAATTGCTGGAGAAGGAAATGGTGACAGCTTACCTGGGTATTGACCCTACAGCTGACTCGTTGCATATCGGCCACTTGTGTGGCGTGATGATGTTGCGTCATTTCCAGCGTTGCGGCCACAAACCGCTGGCTCTGGTAGGAGGTGCAACCGGTATGATTGGAGACCCTTCAGGTAAGTCACAGGAACGTAACTTGCTGGATGAGGAAACACTGCGCCACAATCAGGAGTGTATCAAGAAGCAGTTGGGCAAATTCCTCGATTTCGAATCGGATGCCCCTAACCGTGCAGAACTGGTAAACAACTACGACTGGATGAAAGACTTCTCTTTCCTGGATTTTGCCCGCACCGTAGGAAAACACATCACCGTGAACTACATGATGGCAAAGGAATCAGTTCAGAAACGTCTGAACGGAGAAGCACGCGACGGTCTTTCATTCACTGAATTTACTTATCAGCTGTTACAAGGATACGATTTCCTGCATCTGTATGAAACCAAAAACTGCAAGCTTCAGCTGGGTGGTTCTGACCAGTGGGGAAACATCACCACGGGAGCAGAATTAATCCGCCGTACCAACGGAGGTGAAGTATTTGCCCTGACTTGTCCGCTGATTACAAAGGCCGACGGTGGTAAATTTGGTAAGACAGAATCAGGAAATATCTGGCTGGACGCACGATATACCTCTCCTTACAAGTTCTATCAATTCTGGCTGAATGTAAGCGACGAAGACGCTAAGCGTTATATCAAGATATTCACTTCACTGAGCAAAGAAGAAATAGAAGGCCTGATTGCAGAACACGAACAGGCTCCTCACTTGCGTGTACTCCAGAAACGTCTGGCTAAGGAAGTAACTATCATGGTTCACTCTGAAGCTGACTACAACGCTGCTGTAGAAGCTTCTGGCATCCTGTTTGGAAACGCTACTTCTGAAGCATTGAAGAAACTGGATGAAGATACCCTGCTTTCTGTATTCGAAGGCGTTCCTCAGTTTGAAGTAGCCAAATCGGATATTGAAGCCGGTATCAAAGCGGTAGATTTATTCACTGAAAAGGCTGCTATCTTCCCATCAAAAGGTGAGATGCGTAAGCTGGTTCAGGGCGGCGGCGTTTCTTTGAACAAAGAAAAACTGGCTGCATTTGACCAGGAAATTACCACAGCCGACTTGCTGGATGAAAAATACCTGCTCGTACAGCGCGGAAAGAAAAAACTATTATCTGGTAATTGCCAAGTAAATTCTTTTTAGAAAAAAATACCGGAAGGCTGTCTCAATTCAATTTGGGGCAGCCTTTCTTATGTCTTACAGTTCCGTCCATAACCCTTTATCCAACAGCAAGGGTCAAGTTGCCAGTACTTTCAGGCCAGTACTGCAGTACTCCCTAAGCAGTACTTTAGTACTTTCAAGGAAGTACTGGAGTACTGCCAAAGAAGTACTGGCAGGAGATGGAAATCACCTCAGAAAATAAAGCCTGAGAGCAAAAAAATACCGGCTGACTCCTTGTGAATCAACCGGTACTTTAGGATATGTCCGGAAAGCAATCCTTCCGGATATTTCAGCACTTATTTCTTTGCATCCAGCTCTTTAAGCAGTTCATCTACCGCAGCCTTCAACTGTGTATCCTCTCCTTTCACTACTGTTTCAGGCGCGTTCAACACATATACATCCGGCTCCAGCTCTTTGTTTTCCAGGTAGCTTCCGTCCGGCAGACGATAACCAATCACAGGAATACCGTAAATCAAATCCGGGTCTTGCATCCGTACCCAGTTTACGCTGGTCATGGTTCCAGGTACCGGAGCACCTACCAGCTTACCCATCTGGCGATGTTTATACACCCACGGTGTGCCGTGTGCATTGGAATAATTGGCTTCGCACTGTACCATGATAGAAGGCTTGTTCCAGCGACGGCTCGGCATGTCGCATGCTTCACGACCACGAATCACCTGTGTCAAATACTTCTGACCACTGAACAGCACTTCAATATCTTCATGCAAACGACCTCCTCCGTTGAAACGGGTATCAATCACAATACCTTCGCGGTTGTTGTATTTACCCAAAATATCGGAATATACCGTACGGAAGCTGCCGTCGTCCATTGATTCGATATGTACATAGCCCAAACGGCCATTTGACCATTTATCCACATCTGCCGCACGCTGTTTTACCCAACGTTCATACAGCAGACTGCTCAGCGTTCCCCCGCTGATAGGCTTCACCACCTCATCCCAGCGTTCTTTTGATTGTGCATCGTAGAATGAAACCAATATCTTCTTGCCTGCCTTTCCGTTCAGCAAAGCAGAGAAATCGGCATCTACCGGCTGACCGTCAATCTTTTCAATCACCACACCCGGTTTTACCCGTGTCGTTTTCCGGTCGAACGGACCTTTTTCCACCACTTCGTCCACTTTCATGCCTTTTCCGGTATAATTCCAGTCATAAAGCAATCCCAAGCTGGCAGTTGCTTCTTTTGCTCCCGGACGATAACGGCCACCTGTATGCGATACGTTCAGTTCACCCAGCAATTCACTCAGCATTTCCGCATAATCATACTTATTATTGATATGCGGCAGGAAACGACGATAATTAGCGGTCATAGCCTTCCAGTCTACCCCGTGCATATTCACCTCATAAAAACGCTTCTGTTCCTCACGGCACATATTATCATACATATAAGCACGTTCGGCAGCCAAATCCATCTTCATTTCTGCACGATAAGAAATAGGCTTCAACTTCTCACCGCCCAAATCCATTTTCTGCATGGAGCCTGAACCTAATACGAAAAGATTTTTTCCTTCCTTATCCATTTCCATATCGGCCCAGCCGGAACCCATCTTGTGTAACAATTTGATTTCCCGTTTGCGCAAATCCATCTTCCACATATCAAATCCACGCTCAAAAGCCGACAGATAATACAAACTTTCTCCATCCTTTGAAAGAATGGCCGAAGCGATGCTCGATGAATTCGGAGTCAGACGTACGATGCGGTCCTGAATGCCCTCCAGTTCCACCACGATGTCTTTCACTTTGTCGGCTTCCTCTTTCTTATCTTCTTTTTTATCTTCTTTCTTTCCGTCTTTCTTGTCCGCAGCTTTTTCCTGTTCTTTTTCCAGTTCCTTCTGGAGTTCATAATCCTCCTTGCTCATGCGGAACTTGTCGTAGGCATCCTGATTGACAAAAACCATCATCACATCGTCCAGTGAACCCCATGAAGCGTGATTTCGCATACCGTAACGCTCTGTAGTAAACAAAATGGCATTACCGTCCATTGTCCACTTCGGAGAACTGCTTGTATAACCACTGTTCGTCAGGTTGACTAACTCTCCCTTTCCGTCTGCACTGACCAAGGCAATGTCCGTGTAAGGATCATGCTTGTTTCCAATAAATTCTAGTGTAAACCATTTGCCGTCGGGCGACCAGGCATAATTAAACCCTCCACTCAATTCATACCATGTGCTTCCATCGGTAATCTGACGTACCTTATTTGTTTCCAAATTCAGCACTTTCAGGCGGATACGGTCCTCAATAAAAGCCACTTCCTTGCCATCGGGTGAGAACTTAGGATACATCCGTTCCACAGTCTTCGAAGGCAACAGTACTTCTTCTTTTATCAATGTCGCATTCGGGAAATTCAAATCCTCTTTCCGTTCAATTTCCGCCTTATAAAGCTGCCAGTTCCCATCGCGTTCGCTGGCATATACCAGTGTACGGTTGTCTGCCCCGAAAGAAAGTCCTTCTTCTGCTTCAGGTGTGTGCGTAATCTGTTTGGTAGTACCATATTCCACAGAAGTCACGAACACCTCTCCACGTACAATGAAAGCCACCTGCTTACCGTCGGGCGAAGCTACCGCTTCCGATGCCCCCCGAGTATAGCTCAATGTAACCGGAATTTCCTGGTCATCCCGTGTCAGTGACACATTCACCTTACTTGGCTTTCCGCCTTGTTTCTGCGTATAAATTTCTCCATTATAGGTATAGCACAGCGTACCGTCACCTCCCAAAGAAAGGAAGCGCACCGGATGTGTAGAGAATGAAGTCAGCGGTTTTACCTGTTCCGGATTATCCAGCGGGAAAGAATAGACGTTAAACGAGCCTTTGTTGCGTTCACTCAAGAAGAAAACCTCCTTGCCATCCGACGAAAGCACCGGATTACGGTCCTCTCCTGCCCGCTTGGTCAGATTGGTATGCTTGCCCGATGCCCTGTCGTACATCCATACATCACGTGTGATAGAAGAAGTATGATGTTTACGCCATTCATCTTCAAATCCTTTCCGGTCCTGATACAGGAACTTATCGCCTGCCGCATTGAAACAAACCATTTCGGCAGGAGTACCCAGAATTTGTTCCGTTTTTCCACCCTCGGCAGGAACCTTATACAGTTCTGTCATGGCAGAAGTCGGGAACAATGCACTGCTGGCAGGGTCCTGAATGCTTGCAGAAAATACAATAAACTTTCCGTCCGGTGTAAACGCAGAAGGAATTTCCGAAGCAGAATTCGTAGTCAGTCTGCGGGCAGAACCTCCATTAGCCGGCATAACAAACACATCTGTATTTCCAAAACGATCGCTGGCAAAAGCAATCTGTTTACCGTCAGGCGACCACACCGGTGACGACTCATACGAATCTTGTGTAGTCAGCTGTACTGCTTCTCCACCCTTGGCAGACACTTTGTAAATGTCGCCCTTATAACAAAATACAATTTCTTTTCCGTCTGGAGAAATACGTACATCACGCATCCATAGCGGAGTAACCGCCATAAGCATGTGCAAAATGTAGTCCCCAAGCAACAATGTGCACAATGTTTTTTTCATCATAAGCTAAGTTGTTTGCAAACAAGGTAAGGATTCCCCGTCAGAACAGAAAAAAGTCAGAAATTATTGGAACGTATTCATAAAAACGCTTATCTTTGCAGTCGTTTTCTGAGGAAAAC
>ENA-OQHF01000478-OQHF01000478.1-human-gut-metagenome-genome-assembly--contig:-NODE-478-length-24626-cov-5.870199_pt1 | contig 24626 bp, 30 predicted proteins | sample MGYA00242559_ERZ504709 | MGnify/ENA primary metagenome ERZ504709 (study PRJEB26092, sample SAMD00036203) | human gut metagenome | host: Homo sapiens | study: EMG produced TPA metagenomics assembly of... | reverse complement strand
AAATATCAAAAATATATTGACAGAAAAAAGAATCTATGCTATCCTATGCAAGTATGAAAACAAAGAAGAGTATCCGCTCTCACCTTAGCACAAGAGTGACTATGGTTAATACTTAAGTGGAAAGAGTAATCTTAGGGGAAATTTGCGGATAGTCGGTCTATCTGCTTTTTTTATGCGGCTATGCTGCAGGGCAGTGAATGCGAATCATATGGAAAGGTTATCTAAGAATAATGGAGGTGCACTACTATTAGCGATTTAATGATTAATGAGCAGATCAGAGACAGAGAAGTTCGTCTGATTGGCGAGAATGGGGAACAGTTGGGAATCATGTCTTCCAGAGATGCATACAAACATGCTCAGGAAGCAGGACTGGATCTGGTGAAGATTGCACCGACGGCTAAGCCACCGGTTTGCAAGATTATCGATTACGGAAAATATCGATATGAGATGGCCAGAAAAGAAAAAGAAGCAAAGAAAAAACAGCGTACAATTGATGTTAAAGAAGTTCGTCTGTCTCCCAATATCGATACAAACGATCTGAACACTAAAGTAGGTGCTGCAAGAAAGTTCATTTCCAAAGGTGACAAGGTAAAAGTTACTCTTCGTTTCCGTGGAAGAGAGATGGCACACATGCACAACAGCAAATATATTCTGGATGATTTCGCAGAAAAACTGGCTGACATTGCAGTGGTAGAGAAAGCACCAAAAGTGGAAGGCAGAAGCATGACTATGTTTTTAACTGAAAAACGTTAAAATAACAGAGTAAATCTAAGGAGGACTATAAAATGCCAAAAATCAAAACAAGCAGAGCAGCTGCTAAACGTTTCAAAACTACAGGTACAGGTAAAATCGTAAGAAATAAAGCTTATAAAAGCCATATCTTAACAAAGAAAACTCAGAAGAGAAAAAGAAATCTGAGAAAAGCTACCGTGCTGGATCAGAGCAACGTTAAGAACATGAAAAAAATCTTACCGTATTTATAAGATTGAGTTTGAAGGAGGAATATAAGAGATGGCAAGAATTAAAGGCGGATTAAACGCAAAGAAAAAACACAATAGAGTTCTGAAACTGGCTAAAGGTTACAGAGGAGCAAGATCCAAACAGTACAGAGTTGCAAAACAGTCTGTAATGCGTGCTCTGACAAGTGCATACGCTGGAAGAAAACAGAAAAAACGTCAGTTCAGACAGCTGTGGATCGCTCGTATCAACGCAGCAGCAAGAATGAACGGACTGTCTTACAGCAAATTTATGTACGGCCTGAAACTGGCTGGTGTTGAACTGAACAGAAAAGTTCTGGCTGATATGGCAATCAACGATGCAGAAGGATTTGCTACACTGGCAGAGCTGGTTAAAAGCAAACTGGCTTAATTAAAAACAAAAGATAAGGCTGTCGCAAGATGCGGCGGTCTTTTTTTGTCTTCTTTTACATAAAGTAACATAACGAGAAAGACCGGAGCGATAAGATGCAGAAGTATCTTTGGAAGAAGAGCGGGCTGGTGGTGATCGGGATGCTGTATCTGTTCCTTGCCTGGAAGGGAAAAAGGATGATAATGGTGAGCGGACAGGAGCTGGTGGAGGAACCGCAGGAAGCACGTAAAGTTGCCCTGACTTTTGATGACGGACCAAGTGAGTATACGGTGGAATTATCCAGAGGATTAAAGAAACGGAGAGTGCAGGCAACCTTTTTTCTTCTGGGGGAGAACATGGAAGGACGTCGTAAAATGGTAGAAGAGCTGGTAAAAGACGGACATCTGATTGGCAATCATTCGTATCATCATGTGCAGTTAAACAAACTGAGCATAAAAGAGGCGATGGGAGAGATTGAAAAGACAAACCGGCTGATCCGGGAGTGGACAGGAGAAGCCCCCGTGTATATCCGCCCACCGTATGGGGCATGGAGTCGGGAACTGGAAAAGGTGGTGGATATGATCCCGGTATTCTGGAATGTGGATTCTCTGGACTGGAAACTGCAGAATAAGGAACAGGTACTGAGCTGTCTGTCCGGACAGGTGGAAGAAGGAGATGTGATCCTGATGCATGACGGGTATCAAAGTTCCGTGGATGCGGCATTTGCCCTTGTGGATCATCTGCAGAAACAGGGTTTTGTGTTTGTTAATGTGGAAGAAATGGTTCTGGAATAGATGACAGAGGAACAAAAGTTTGGTATGATAAAAGAAAGTGCAGCCGGATGCAATAAAAGGAATTAGAAAGGACGTAAGATGGACTTATTTGATTATATGAAAGAAACCACGCTGGAAAATGAGTCTCCACTGGCATCGAGAATGCGGCCGACGACGCTGGAGGAAGTGGTTGGGCAGGAACATATTATCGGCAAAGACAAATTGCTGTACCGTGCGATCAAGGCAGACAAACTGGGATCTGTTATTTTTTACGGTCCTCCCGGAACCGGAAAAACCACGTTGGCGAAAGTGATCGCCAACACGACAAGTGCAAGATTTACCCAGCTGAATGCGACCACAGCCGGAAAAAAAGATATGGAGGAAGTGGTAAAAGAAGCGCAACAACATCTTGGAATGTACGGGAAAAAGACGATTCTGTTCGTAGACGAGATCCACCGGTTTAACAAGGGACAGCAGGATTACCTGTTGCCGTTTGTAGAAGACGGTACGCTGGTACTGATTGGTGCTACCACAGAAAATCCGTATTTTGAGGTAAACGGTGCGTTGCTGTCCCGTTCCATTATTTTTGAACTGAAATCGCTGGAAAAAAAGGATATCCGAAAACTTCTGGACAGGGCTGTTACAGATCCGGTTAAGGGACTGGGCAGTTATCATGCAGAAGTCAGTGAGGAGGCACTGGACTTTCTGGCTGACCTAGCCGGTGGAGATGCAAGGGCAGCGTTGAATGCAATAGAACTTGGCGTTCTTACTACAGAGAGAAGTGCAGACGGAAAAATCCATGTAGATCTTGAAACAGCGCAGGAATGCATCCAGAAGCGGGTAGTGCGTTACGATAAGACAGGAGATCAGCATTATGATACCATCTCAGCATTTATTAAAAGTATGCGGGGATCTGATCCGGATGCAGCTGTCTATTATCTGGCGAAGATGTTGTATGCGGGAGAAGATATCAAATTTATTGCGAGAAGAATCATGATCTGTGCGGCAGAAGACGTAGGTATGGCAGATCCACAGGCACTTGTCGTTGCTACAGCTGCAGCACAGGCAGTAGAACGGATCGGAATGCCGGAAGCACAGATCATTCTGTCTGAAGCAGTAACCTATGTGGCAACTGCGCCGAAAAGTAATACTGCCTGTGAAGCAGTCTTTGCAGCGATGGCTTCCGTGAAAAAGAAAAAGACAAGTGTTCCGGCACATCTGCAGGATGCTCATTATAAAGGATCCGCAAAACTGGGGCATGGTGTTGGTTATCTGTATGCCCATGATTACCCGGAACATTATGTGAAACAGCAATACCTGCCGGATGAGATCAAAGAGGAGGTTTTTTATCACCCAACAGATATCGGTTATGAAAAACAGGCCGGAGAGAGACTCCGACATTTACGGGAGAGAGAAGAATAAAAGAACGGAGTGAACAGAACAAGTCAGGAAAGAGATGTCATCACCGATGCATAGATTTCCTGACTTCTTTTCGGCCAGTTATGACAGAGATTTTTTGCCATTTCTTCAGTGGGAACAGTGATTTTTAATTGAATCAGCGGTGCATTTTTTTCAAGTACACCGAGCTGGACGGTATACTCCTGTTCCGGTGTGCGGTAATATTCGGCGGTAATAGAATTCTCATTCCGCATTTCATATCCTTTTTCCAGGATATAGCTGTCCACCTCCAGCCGGATGGAATCGGACATATTCTTTTCAAAATAAGAAAGTGTTTTTTGCCCTTCCGGAGTGATCTCATAGCAGATACTGTTTCCCTGTTTTCGCTCCAGAATCAGATGTGTATCCATCAGATCATGGATCGTCTGCTGAATATGAAAATATGTGGTATATTCATGATCCAGCAGAAAGTTGGTGATCTGGCTGTTGGAAAGAGGGAAGGTTACTTTTTTCAGCATGTATAAAATGATCATTTTATAAAGTGTAGAGGTATTTTCAATCATACAGATCCTCCTTATAAAGTCGACCCTGCCAGGTGTTTCGAACTTTCATCATATGATGCAGGTCGTTGAGTACAGAACGTTTGGCACTGCTCCAGAGAGGTGCGATCAGTAAATTTTTGGGTCCGTCACCGGTCACACGGTGAATGACAAGATCAGGGGACAGATGTTCCAGACAGGAAATCAGAAGATCTAGGTATTCTTCACGGGAAAGTGTCTGAAACTTTCCGGCAAGATAATCATCGGCAAGATCGGTTCCTTTCAGCACATGAAGCAACTGCAATTTGATTCCCTGGATGGGCTGGCAGTTCAGATAGTTGATTGTCTCAAGCATCTGTTCCGAAGATTCCCCGGGAAGTCCGAGAATTGTGTGAACGATGACTTCAAGATTACGTGCATGCAGATTTTTTACTGCGGCTTCAAAAGTAGAGAGTGGATAACCTCTTCGGATATAGGCAGCAGTATCGGCATGGATCGTTTGAAGTCCCAGTTCTACCCATACCGGTTTGATAGTGTTCAGTTCTGAGAGAAGTGTGAGAACATCTTCCCCCAGACAGTCTGGCCTGGTACCGATGCTGAGAGCTACCACACCTGGATGACGGATGGCTTCAAAAAAGAGCGGGCGCAGATATGAAACCGGTGCATAGGTGTTTGTGTATGCCTGAAAATAAGCAATGAACTTCTGTACCGGGCGCTTTTTTTGTATCAGTGACATCTGAGACTCTATCTGCGCAGAAACAGACTGGGAAGGATCTGCCGCAAAGTCACCGGAACCTCCGGCACTGCAGAAGATACAGCCACGGTTTCCCAGTGTACCATCCCGGTTAGGACAGGACATACCTCCGTTTAATGTAATTTTATAAACTTTTTCTTTGAAACGCTCCTGAAGCATATAGTCCAGGGAATGATAAGGTTTTTCCAGCCATTTTCTCATTACAGTCCCGTCCTTTTCCCAATTTATTTAATCATATCATTGGAGGGGACGCTTTGCAAGTCAAAACACCAGACAGGAAAAACCCCTTGCTTTTTTGCTGTATTGTGTTAAAATATGTATCATATTAAGTGCCCGGAAGAAGAAATGGTGGTACTTTATGTTCGCAATGAAAATATGGGGTAGTAAAGGAGAAAATCATGAGTAAAAAAATACATACAGAGGCAGTCGATCATTTGTTTGAAGCTGTTTTATGTCTGGAAAATAAAGAAGAATGTTATACATTCTTTGAAGATGTGTGTACGATCAACGAGCTGTTATCACTTTCTCAGAGATTTGAAGTGGCACGGATGCTGCGCCAGAAGAAAACATATCTGGAGATTTCCGAGAAGACCGGAGCATCCACAGCAACGATCAGCCGTGTGAACCGCTCTCTGACATACGGAAATGACGGATATGAGATGGTTTTTAACCGGATCGGAGAGAAAGAAGAATAAAGAACAAAAAGAAAATAAAGTACGAAAGAAAAGATCCTGTGGTTGGAAAATCAAAGCCACAGGATCTTTTTGTGTGTTTTTCTGTTAAAGAAATAACAGTAAAAATCCGCAGAATTTACAGAAATATATAAAATTTTATGTAACTGTTCAGTACCTTCACAGTTACGAGCCAAAATGCATAAAAAATCACCTTCGGTGATGGCATTTTGGCTTGTATGTCTCGGGATTTTGACATATTCATGTCAAAACACCTCGCGGGACAGTGGCTACTGAATAGTTACAATTTTATAAACAGTTGCCAATATTTTATAAAATAAGAAAAATTTTACGAACAGAAAATGAAAAAAGTGAGAAAAAAATAACAATACACAAAAATGTTTGCTGAGATACGAAAAATATGTTACAATGTGAACAAGAAATTTTCAAAAAGGAAAGATAACTATTGTAAAAAATGCACAGAAAGGAAGGGAAAATGAAAAAGTGGACAGACATCATTGAAAAACTTACGATGCTGACACAGCTCAGTCTGTCTCTTGTGACACCTCTTTTACTTTGTCTGGGGCTGTGCTGGTGGAGCAGTAACCGCTGGTCATTGGGTGGCTGGATCTATCTGATCGGCTTTTTCTTTGGCCTTGGAGGATCTGCCATGACAGCGTGGAAGTTTTACCGGTCGGTGGTTATGCGTCAGAAACGGACAGAAAAAGAAAAAATGAAAATCAAAAGTATCTTTCAACAGACATCTTTAGGAAAGGGAACAGGACAATATGGACAATAGAAAAGAAAGAATCCAGCCTGCCGTAAGAAAAGAAACAGACATGTTATGGTGTATACGGCAGCAGGTTTGGCAGTGATGTGGTGTGTGATTTCTGGCATTGCATCTTGTGATGCCGGAGAAAGTACCGTTTGATTATACTGTGATTCTTGGCGGGCTTTTCGGCGGTGCGGTTGCGGTATTGAATTTTTTTCTGATGGGGATGGCAGTGCAGAAAGCCGCAGCTGAGACAGAGGAAGCAGCGGCAAAGCGATGGATTCAGGCCAGTTATTCTCAGCGGAATATGATGCAGATGCTGTGGGTGATTCTTACAATTGTTCTTCCCTGTTTTCAGTTTGTAGCTGGAATCCTTCCACTTCTGATTCCTGGAACAGCAATCAAACTGGTGGGAGCAGTGAAAGGAAAATAAGGAGGTGAGAGACAGGGATGGAGGTTGATATCTCCGGTGCAAAGGTCTTTTTTACGACCCCGATCGATGCACCGCTTCTGGGAGAATTACAGATCAGCGAGACACTGATTGTCAGCTGGATCGTCATGGCGCTGATCACGGGAATATGCTTCTGGCTGACCAGAGGACTGAAGGTACGGAATATTTCCAAAAAACAGGCGGCAGCCGAATGGATCGTGGAGACTGCGGATAAGTTTGTACTGGGAAATATGGGAGAAAAGTTCCGGTACCTGATTCCGTTCGTATCAGCATTGTTTGCAACCAGTGTGGTATCCAATCTGATCAGCCTGATCGGACTTCGCAGTCCGACAGCGGATCTTTCTACAGAGGCTGCATGGGCAGCTGTGGTTTTTACGATGATCACAGCGCAGAAGATAAAAACAAACGGTGTGGGAGGGTATCTGAAAGGATTTACCACACCGATTCCGGTTATGACTCCATTCAATATTCTTTCTGAACTGGCAACGCCGATCAGTATGGCGTGCCGTCATTTCGGTAATATTTTATCAGGGGTTGTAATCAATGCACTGATTTATGGAGCACTTGCTCTGGCAAGTAGAAAACTGCTGGGACTGATTCCGGGAGCAGTGGGAAATGTACTTTCGCAGATCCCGGTGCTGGATGTGGGAATCCCCGCAGTATTATCTGTATATTTTGACTGGTTTTCCGGAGTGATGCAGGCATTTATTTTCTGTATGTTGACGGTGATGTACATCGCGAATGCAGCAGAGGAATAGATGGACTATACAGGGAAAAACAGAAGAAAACATGTGTAACGAAATTTTCAGGTAAATGTTATAGGAGGAAATAATATGGATTTTCAGATTTTGGCAAAAGGTATCGCACTGGCAGGATGTGCAATCGGCGCAGGATGTTCGCTGATCGCGGGTATTGGTCCTGGTATCGGTGAAGGAAATGCAGTGGCAAAAGCACTGGAAGCAATCGGACGGCAGCCGGAATGTAAAGGCGATGTTACAAGTACCATGCTGCTTGGATGCGCAATCGCAGAGACCACGGGTATCTATGGTTTTGTAACCGGTCTGCTTCTGATCTTTGTGGCACCTGGCATGTTTATGAAATTCCTGGGATAAGAACGAAAAGAAAACTAGGAGGAATAACATTATGCAGGTTCAGGAACTGGTAGGAATTATCCCCTGGACATTTGTTGCACAGATTTGCAATCTTTTTATTCAGATGTATCTGATCAAACGATTCTTGTTCAAACCGGTACACGAGATACTGGAAAAACGACGCGCGGCTGCAGATGCGGAAATCATACAGGCAGAGGAGACAAAAGCGAAAGCGGAGGCAATTCGTGCAGAATATGAACGAAATATGCAGGACGCAAGACAAAAGGCCAATGAGATTCTGGACAGCGCAAGAAATACTGCTGCGATCCAGAGTGAAAAAATCTTAAAAGAGGCTCAGGATCAGACCTTTGCAATGAAGAATAAAGCAGAAAAAGAGATTGCCCAGGAGAAGAAAAAAGCAGTCAATGAAGTGAAAGGCGAGATTGGCGATATGGCCGTGGAGATTGCCGGAAAAGTCATTGAACGTGAAATTAATGAAAAAGACCATGAAAAGCTAATAGACGAATTTATATCGAATGTAGGTGAAGTATCATGACAGAAACCGCCAGAATCTATGGGGGCAGTCTGTACGACCTTGCAGCTGAGGAAAATCTGACCGGTGAGATTCTCGGGCAGATGGAACAGATCCGCACACTTTTATGGGAGAATCCGGAGTATGAACGACTGTTGTCAGAACCTTCGATTCCTCAGATGGAAAGAAACGGGATGATCGAGGCGGCATTTGGAGGTCAGGCGCAACGATATTTGGTGAATTTTATGAAACTGATGTGTGAGAAAAATCTTCTCGGGGAATATTCCGGCTGTTTCGAGGCTTTCAAAAGCAGATATTATGAAGATCATAATATCGCTGAGGCGGTTGTGACCAGTGTCTGTCCTCTGTCGGAGGAGCAACAGAAACGCCTGAAAGAAAAACTGAAAAAAATCAGTGGAAAAGAGATTATCCTGATTCAGAAAACCGATCCGGCGTTACTGGCAGGGGTTCGGGTAGAACTGGATGGAAAATTGCTGGACGGAACGGTGAAGAACCGGATTTCGGAGATTTCCGACAAGATTCATCATGCAACAGTGTAGGAGGAAAACATGCAACTGAAACCAGAAGAAATATCCAAGGTCATCCGCAGCCAGATCAAATATTATGAAAATGCGATCCGGCAGGATGAAACAGGTACCGTTCTGATGGTAGGTGATGGAATTGCCAGAGTCAGTGGTCTTGCAAACTGTATGGCAGGGGAACTGCTGGAGTTTGAAGACGGAAGCTTTGGTATGGCACAGAACCTGGAAGAAAACAGTGTATCTGTTGTTTTATTTGGTTCGGGGGAAACCATCAGTGAGGAGCAGATGGTAAAACGAACCGGAAAAGTAGTATCCGTTCCGGTAGGTGAGACTCTGATAGGCAGAGTTGTCAATGCGCTGGGACAGCCAATCGATGCGGGGGGACCGATCAGTGCATCGGAGTATCGGCCAATTGAAAGTCAGGCGCCGGGTATCTGTGAACGGCAGGGGGTATATCAGCCGTTGCAGACCGGTATCAAGGCAATTGACTCAATGGTTCCAATCGGAAGAGGTCAGCGTGAGCTGATCATCGGTGACCGCCAGACAGGAAAGACAACCATAGCCACCGATACCATTCTGAATCAGAAAGGACAAGATGTGATCTGTATTTATGTGGCAATCGGACAGAAGCGTTCTACCGTAGCCTCTCTGGTGGAAAATCTGGAGAGAAATGGTGCTATGGATTACACTATAGTGGTTGCAGCTACTGCATCGGAGGCAAGTCCGCTGCAGTATATCGTACCGTATACCGGCTGTGCGATGGGTGAATATTTTATGTATCAGGGGAAAGATGTCCTGATTATTTACGATGATCTGAGTAAGCATGCAGTGGCATACAGGGCACTGTCATTGCTGATTCGACGCCCACCGGGACGTGAAGCCTATCCGGGCGATGTATTTTATCTTCATTCAAGGCTTCTGGAACGTGCGGCAAAACTGGATGATGCACATGGAGGAGGATCGCTGACGGCACTTCCGATCATTGAGACTCAGGCAGGAGATATTTCAGCTTATATTCCGACTAATGTCATATCTATCACGGATGGACAGATATTCCTGGAATCAGAACTGTTCCATTCCGGTGTTATGCCGGCAGTTAATCCGGGTATTTCAGTTTCCAGGGTAGGAGGAAATGCGCAGATTAAGGCAATGAAGAAAGTTGCCGGTACATTAAAACTGATTTATTCCCAGTACAGAGAACTGGCAAGTTTTGCACAGTTTGGCTCTGATCTGGATGCAGATACCAAAATGCGTCTGGAACAGGGAGCACGGATTGTAGAAGTTTTAAAACAGAAACAGAATGCACCGGTGCCGGTAGAAAAGCAGGTAGCGATTCTTTATGCGGTCACAAAAGGAATTCTGTCCAAAGTAGTGACAGAAGATGTGGAACTGTATGAGGAAGGGTTATATATATGGCTGGATACGGATGCCCGTGGAGCAGAAGTGATGCAGGTGATCCGGGAAAGCGGAAAACTGGAAAAAGAAACAGAAGAAAAACTGAAAAGCGCTCTGGAAGCTTATACAGAAAGCTTTTTGGATACAAGAATTCAAAATAAATAAAAAAGAAGGAGGAACCTATGGCTGCAAATATGAAAGCGGTAAAACTGCGGATAAAAAGTGTGGAAAGCACCATGCAGATTACCAAGGCTATGGAACTTGTGGCGTCCTCCAAGCTGCGAAAGGCCAAGGAGCGGGCGGATACCTGCCGTCCTTATTTTCAGGAGTTGTACCGTACATTACAGGAAATAGCTAAAGGAAATACAGAATTCTATTCTGTTTATGCGAAAGAAGCGGTTCAGGAAAAATGCTGTTATGTCCTGATCGCAGGAGACCGAGGACTGGCAGGTGGGTATAATGCCAATTTACTGCGCTGTTTTGAGGAGGATGCAAAAGGGAAAATGGTCAGTGTTCTTCCTATTGGAAAAAAGGCGGTAGAATATGTCAGATCCAACAATCTGGAATACGTCACAGACGCTTTTGCAGAAATTGCGGATATTTCTGTAGCTGACTGTTTTGAAATCGCTTCTATCCTGTGCAAAGAATTTCGACAGGGAACATTTGGTCATGTGGAACTTTGTTATACCCGATTTGTTTCCATTCTGACGCAGAACCCGGAATCAGTTCCGGTACTTCCACTGATAGACATTGCAAAAGAAGAACAGGGATATAATGAGAAAGAAAGAATTCGTAATCTGATTTTGTATGAACCAAATGGAGTGGAAGTGTTTAACTCCATTGTTCCGGAATATCTCGGAGGTCTGATCTACGGTGGTGTCTGTGAGAGTGTGGCAAGCGAACTGGCAGCACGAAGAAATGCTATGGAGAAAGCAACCGGTAATGCCCAGGATATGATCGATGAGTTGAATTTGTATTATAACCGGGAACGCCAGGCAGGCATTACTCAGGAAATCACGGAGATTGTCGGAGGTGCAGAATGTCTGTAGCCGGACATACGGTGCAGGAAGCTGAAAGAAAAATATAAGGTAAGGAGATTGGTAGATGAGCGAAAAGCACATTGGAAAAGTAATACAGGTGACCGGACCGGTTCTGGATATTCGCTTTCCGGAGGGGGAGTTACCTGCACTCCTGAATGCCATAGAAATAGACAATCATGGAGAAAAACTGATCGTGGAAGTGGCGCAGCAGACCGGAGATCATACGGTTCGTTGCATTGCCATGAAATCGACAGATGGTCTGGTTCGTGGAACTGCCGCGGTGGATACGGGAAAACCGATTACGGTTCCTGTCGGAGAAGCCTGCCTTGGCAGAGTGTTTAATCTGCTGGGAGAGACGGTAGATGATCAGGGTCCGGTAATCACAGAGGAACAATGGCCGATCCACAGAAATGCACCGGAATACGAAGAGCAGGTTCCGGCAACAGAGATTCTGGAAACCGGAATTAAAGTTGTGGATCTGATCTGTCCGTATGCGAAAGGTGGAAAGATCGGTTTGTTCGGTGGTGCCGGGGTAGGAAAGACGGTTCTGATCATGGAACTGATTCACAACGTAGCAACTGCTCACGGAGGACTTTCCGTATTTACCGGTGTAGGAGAGCGGACAAGAGAAGGAAATGATCTTTATAATGAGATGAAAGAAAGCGGTGTTATTGATAAAACAGCACTGGTGTACGGACAGATGAATGAACCACCGGGAGCACGTATGCGTGTGGGTCTGTCCGGTCTTACGATGGCAGAGTATTTTCGTGATGTGAAAAATCAGGATGTACTGTTGTTTATTGATAACATCTTCCGGTTTACACAGGCGGGTTCGGAAGTGTCGGCCCTGCTCGGACGTATGCCGTCTGCAGTAGGTTACCAGCCAACTCTTGCTACAGAGATGGGTGCACTTCAGGAGCGAATCACTTCGACGAGAAAAGGATCCATCACATCTGTACAGGCTGTGTATGTGCCGGCGGATGACCTGACAGACCCGGCGCCGGCAACAACATTTACCCATCTGGATGCGACTACAGTTCTTTCCAGAGAGATTGCCAGTCAGGGTATCTATCCGGCGGTGGATCCACTGGATTCTACCAGCCGTATCCTGGCACCGGAGATTGTGGGAAAAGAGCATTATGAAATTGCACGTGCAGTACAGCAAGTACTGCAGCGCTACAAAGAACTGCAGGATATTATAGCTATCATGGGTATGGATGAACTGTCGGAAGAAGATAAAAAGACGGTTAACCGTGCACGAAAAGTACAGCGTTATCTGTCGCAGAGCTTCTCGGTTGCAGAACAGTTTACCGGAATGGCGGGAACTTATGTACCGTTAAAAGAGACATTGCGTGGATTCCGCATGATCCTTGACGGAGCGTGTGATGAGATTCCGGAGAGCTGCTTCCTGTTTGCCGGAAACATCGATGAGGTGTTTGAAAAAGCAAAAGTAAAGAACCAGTAAAGGAGGGTAACGAATGAGCACATTTCCTTTGCGTATCGGTACACCGGACGGACTGCTGTATGAAGGAGAAGTCGCAAGACTTGTCTGCCGGACAATCAATGGTGATCTTGCGATTTTGCCAAGACACTGCAATTACTGTACGGCACTGGGCATGGGAGAAGCCCATATTATACTGGAAGACGGCAGCAGGAAGAATGCAGCCTGTATCGGCGGGATGCTTTCTGTGATGAATGGAACCTGCCATGTGCTGGCAACAACCTGGGAGTGGGAAGAAGATATAGATACAGAGAGAGCGGAAGATGCCAGAAAACGTGCGGAAGCCAGACTGGCAGAAGGCGGTCTCAGCGATAAGGAATATCGGATCGTCAAGGCAAAACTGCAAAGAGCACTGGTTCGTCTCGGAGTGAAAGAATAAAGAAAAATGTAATTGTTCGGTATCTTCCCGGGTACGAGCAAAAAATGCAGGATTCGAAGAAATATCGAATCCTGCATTTTAATGTTATTTTTTCTTTTTTTGCTTTAGTATCCGGGTGCAGATCGTCGATCAGAGATTCAATTAACTGCTTTTTACATATACATCAAAACTGAGAAGGCAGATAAAAGAAAAAGTTTTCAGAAATTTCCTGATCTTTTTCCGGGGCATCCTGAAACGTTTCGCGGGATAACCGATAGCGATTGGTAATATCTTCCTTCAGGATGTCTACCTGAGATTTTTCAAGGCGGAAAACTTCATTATAAATATCTTCCAGAGAGAGGTTCTCAGAGGAAGAAAAATACGTATCGGTAATAGGCTTTAAGAGTGCCTGGATATCCGTAATAGATAAAATACTTTTAAAATAATAGATAAACACCAGCACAAGAAGATGCTCTTTGGAGTATTTCTTTTTCAGTGGTGGAGGAAGCAGATCATTTTTTGCATAATTATTGATCATGGTTTTCGTAAGAATTTTATCCTCCGGATAGCGCTTGGAGGAAGCCAGCTGAGCATCCATAAAGGTGGTTACCTGATCCATATATAAAGGAATATTTGGTACCTCCTCCGGTTTGATATAATCAATACGGGAAAGGCTTCCAAGAATGCTGTTTAAAAGATCACTTGTATCAATCGTCATCATATCACCTCTTCCACCCCATTATATAGTTTTTAATACTATTTGTAAATCTTTTTTTTAACGTTCCTGATCACAAGAAGCAACTAGCTTATCGGTGATTGGATCGGTAACGAGAGAGCTGAGATACTGTTTCGGGAGTGGCCGGTAACAATTGACTTGCGAACGGGTGCATGATATGATAAGAACACCTGTACGAAAAAATGTATTTCCGGAAATATTTCGAGATACATGTAAGAGATGGAGAGGAAAATATGAGTAAATATGATAGTTTGAATGCGATGCAGCAGGAAGCGGTATTCCATACTGAAGGTCCGGTTTTGATTCTTGCCGGTGCCGGATCTGGAAAAACCCGTGTCCTGACACACCGAATCGCATATTTGATAGAAGAAAAAGGGATTAATCCGTGGAATATTATGGCAATCACTTTTACTAATAAGGCAGCACAGGAGATGCGGGAAAGAGTGGATCAGATTGTGGGATTTGGTTCCGAAAGTATCTGGGTCAGTACCTTTCATTCCAGCTGTGTGCGGATGCTTCGCAGATATATCGATCGACTGGGGTACGATAATAATTTTACAATCTACGATACAGATGATCAGAAAACAGTAATCAAAGAGATCTGCAAGCGGTTAAACATCGATACCAAGCAGTTTAAAGAGCGAACATTGATGGCAGCAATTTCTTCCGCCAAAGACGAACTGGTATCTCCGGCAGAATATAAACTGCAGGCTTCGACTGCTTCCGGCTATGGTGCGCAGACGATTGCCCGTGTGTATGAAGCGTATCAGAAGCAGCTTCGTCAGAACAACGCGCTGGACTTTGATGATCTGATTGTAAAAACAGTGGAACTGTTTCAGTCATGCCCGGATGTGCTTGACTATTATCAGGAACGGTTCCGTTATATCATGGTAGACGAGTATCAGGACACCAATACTGCCCAGTTCAAATTTGTAAGTCTGTTGGCAGAGAAATATAAAAATCTCTGTGTAGTCGGTGACGATGATCAGTCCATTTACAAGTTTCGTGGTGCCAATATCGGAAACATTCTGGGATACGAAAAAGTATTTCCACAGGCAAAAGTCATCAAACTGGAACAGAATTACCGTTCTACCCAGAATATTCTGAATGCGGCGAACGAAGTGATTAAAAATAATGAGGGGAGAAAAGACAAGACCTTATGGACGGCAAATGAAGAAGGAGCTCCCATTCATTTCCGTCAGTTTCAGAATGGATATGAAGAAGCAGAATATATTGCAGGTGCGATCAGCCAGAAAGTCCGGGAAGGAATCTATGATTACAAGGACTGTGCGATTTTGTATCGTACCAACGCCCAGTCCCGTCTGTTTGAGGAAAAATTCCTGATTGCAAATATTCCGTATAAGATCGTAGGCGGTGTAAACTTCTATGCGAGAAAAGAAATTAAGGATCTGCTCGCTTATATGAAGACCATTGATAATGCGAAAGACGATGTAGCAGTCAAAAGGATCATCAATGTACCAAAACGTGGTATCGGTGCGGCAACTCTCGGAAAGGTGCAGGATTATGCGGATGCTTATGGTATCAGTTTTTATCAGGCACTTCGACAGGCGGAAGAGATCCCGACACTTGGTCGTGGAAGTGCAAAAGTACGTCCGTTCGTGGAATTCATTCAGAAATTCCGTAGCCAGATAGAGTATCTGTCGGTAAAAGAGTTGCTGGAAAAGCTGATTGAAGAGACAGGTTATGTGAAAGAACTTGAAGCAGAAGATACGGATGAAGCAAAAGCACGTATCGAAAATATCGATGAGTTGATATCCAAAGCAGCGTCTTACGAGGATGAGGCAGAAGATCCAAGTCTGTCCGGATTTCTGGAGGAAGTGGCACTGATAGCAGATATCGATTCGGTGGAAGAGAGTGATAACCGCGTACTTTTGATGACTCTGCACAGCGCGAAAGGTCTTGAATTTCCGAATGTCTATCTGGCGGGTATGGAAGATGGTATTTTCCCGGGGTATATGACAATTGTAGGAGATGATCCGCAGGATATGGAAGAAGAAAGACGTCTCTGCTACGTGGGAATTACAAGAGCAATGAAGGAACTGACGTTGAGTGCGGCACAGCAACGTATGATCCGTGGAGAAACACAGTATAACAAGGTATCCCGTTTTATCCGGGAGATACCACGGGAACTGGTAGAACTTGGAAGAGAGCCGAAAGCGCGAAGGATTACAAAGATGCCGGAGCCATCCAGCAGTTATGCAAAGATGCGTCAGACCTACCAGAAGACCAGCTTTTCCCCAAAACAGTTTGAAGTTAAAAAATCACAGGGACTTGCTTATGGTGTGGGAGACACAGTGCGCCATATCAAATTCGGAACCGGAACGGTGCAGGCAATCGTTGATGGGGGCAAGGACTATGAGGTTACAGTAGATTTTGATAAAGCCGGAACAAAGAAAATGTTTGCATCCTTTGCAAAATTAAAGAAAATAACAGAATAAATTTTTGTGGTAAAATCATAGGGATAGTGGTATAATAATACTAGTTTTTGGAAGCTATGCTTTTAGAGAAAGGACGGTGTTTAACATGAATAAACTTGACGAGTTAATGGCCTTGCTGCAAAAGCAGGAAAAGAAGAAGAAAAATGCAAAAACACAGTAATGTGGGTACTGGCAATTATAGGTGCCGTTGCGGCAGTGGCAGGTATTGCATACGCAGTGTACCGTTTTTTCACACCGGATTATCTGGAAGACTTTGAAGATGATTTCGATGATGATTTTGACGATTACTTTGAAGATGAAGATAACGAAGAAAATTAAAATGTGAATACACAAAACGGCAGGAAAGCTTCGGAGGAGACCCCGGAGCTTTTCTTCGGTTAAAAGCTGCAGACAGAAAAAACAAGAAGAAAGGACAGCAGATGAAAAAAGGCGAAGTATACGAGGGAATCATTGAACAGATAGAGTTTCCGAATAAAGGAAAGGTAGTGGTGGACGGACAGACGGTGATCGTAAAAAATGGAATGCCTGGGCAAAAAGTTCGTTTTATGATCAATAAAAAAAGGGGCGGCAGAGTAGAAGCAAGGCTTCTGGAAGTGTTAGAACCATCACCGCTTGAAACGAGAAAACCGGTCTGTTCCATCTTTCCGCAGTGTGGAGGATGCATGTATCAGACCATGGATTACAGCCACCAGTTGGAGATGAAGCAGGAGCAGATCCGCAGACTCCTGGACACAGCGATCAAAAACGGTGGGCAGGTGGATGAAAACGGAAACCCGGATTATGTTTTTGAGGGAATCAAGGGAAGTCCTACAGAATTCTGTTACCGCAATAAGATGGAATTCTCGTTCGGAGATGCCGAAAAAGACGGCCCGTTGACATTGGGACTCCATAAAAAGGGAAGTACCTATGATGTGCTGACCGCATCCGACTGTAAGTTGGTACATGAAGATCTGACGAAGATTCTGACCTGTGTGCTGGATTACTGTAAGGAACAGGAATTTACCTATTATCATAAGATGCGCCATGAGGGATATCTGAGGCATCTGCTGCTGCGTCGGGGAAATACAACCGGGGAGATCCTGATCAATCTGGTAACGACTACGCAGCTGAATCCTGATCTTTCTGAACTGGTGGAACGTCTTATGGCGCTTTCTCTGGAAGGGAAGATCGTGGGAATCCTGCATATTCTGAACGATTCACTGGCAGATCTTGTACAGAGTGATGAGACCAGAGTGCTGTATGGACAAGATTATTTCTATGAAAATCTTCTGGGACTGAAGTTTAAGATCACGCCGTTCTCCTTCTTCCAGCCGAATTCTCTCGGCGCGGAAGTGTTGTATGAAACTGCACGAAGCTATATTGGGGATACCAGAGACATGACGGTCTTTGATCTCTACAGCGGAACCGGTACGATTTCACAGATCCTGGCAGCAGTGGCGAAAAAGGTGATTGGTGTGGAGATCGTAGAAGAAGCCGTTGTGGCAGCCAGGGAAAATGCTGAGAGAAACGGCATCAAAAACTGCGAATTTATCGCCGGTGATGTGCTGAAAGTGCTTGATGAGATTGAAGAAAAACCGGATTTTATCGTACTTGACCCGCCGCGGGACGGTATCCATCCGAAAGCTCTTCCGAAGATCATCGAATACCAGGTGGATAATCTGGTTTATATTTCCTGTAAACCGACCAGCCTTGCAAGGGATCTGGAAATCTTTTTACAGCGTGGCTATCGCGTGGAGCGGTGCGTATGTGTCGATCAGTTTGCACAGACAGTTCACACAGAAACGATCTGTCATCTGAAACATACAATAGAAAAACAGTAACTGTGATGATACTGAGCAGGTACAAAAACAGCTGGACGGAACGCATCTGACAAGATAAAATAAAGATAATTGTATGATGAATCAAAGAATCAAAAAATGACAACAAAGAGAGGTTTAATTAATGAATAAACAATCTGAAAAATTAGCAAAAGCAATTGCATATGAGGCAAAGAAAAAGAAGGAGAGAGATGAGGATAAACGTCCGGCATTTCATGTAACGCCGACAACCGGCTGGTGCAACGATCCGAACGGATTTTCCCGATTTGGTGAGGAATATCATCTGTTTTATCAGTATTATCCATATGAAAATAAATGGGGTCCGATGCACTGGGGACATTGCAGGACAAAAGATTTTATCAAATGGGAAGAACTTCCATGTGCTCTGGCACCGGATATGGAATACGATGGTCAGGGATGTTTTTCCGGAACAGCAGTGGAACATGAAGGAAAACATATTCTGATGTATACCAGTGTTCTGGAAAAAGATCTGGAGGATGGCACACATATGGTACGCCAGACACAGAGCATTGCGATCGGTGATGGCGAAAATTATGAAAAAGTGGCAGAAAACCCGGTGATCACCGCAGACTGCCTGCCGGAAGGAAGCTCCCCGGTGGATTTTCGTGATCCGAAGATCTGGAAAGAAGACGGACGCTTCTATGCATTGATCGGAAGCAAGGCAGAGGATGGAAGCGGTCAGCTGGCACTATTTACATCTGAAGATGCGCTCCATTGGAATTACGAGAAAATGATCGACCAGTGTAAAAACCGCTATGGAAAAATGTGGGAGTGCCCGGATTTCTTTGCACTTGATGGCTGTCAGGTTCTGATCGTATCTCCGCAGTTTATGAGAGCAGAAGGACTGGAGTTTCATAATGGAAACAATTCCATCTATTTTACCGGAGATTATGAGAAAGAGACGATGACTTATACCAGAGGCGATGCGAGACAGGTGGACTATGGTATGGATTTTTATGCACCGCAGACGGTAGAAACAACCGATGGAAGAAGAGTTATGATTGCATGGCTGCAGAGCTGGGATAATTTCATGACTCCGGAAGATATGGACTGGACCGGTCTTATGACCATTCCGAGAGAACTCTATGTGGAAGACGGCAGCCTGGTACAGCTTCCGGTACGTGAGATTGAAAATTATTATACCGGCGAGCGCAGCTATGAAAATGTCACCCTGGAAAACCAGTCTGCTGAACTGGACGGAATCACAGGCAGAAGTTTTGATATGACGGTGGAAGTAAAAAAAGAGGATCTGGAAGGATTCTCCATTTTGGTTGCCTGCGATGATGAAAATTATACGGAACTGTACTATAACAGATACCAGGAATTATTTACCGTGGATCGTACGTATTCCGGTCTGGTAAGAGATGTGATCTGCAGTCGCAGTATGAAGGTGGCAAATGAGAAAGAAACGATCAAATTCAGGATTGTGATGGATAAGTATACAATAGAAGTATTTGCAAATGATGGTAAACAGGCGATGACAACACTGATCTATACGGATTTGAAGTCGCAGGGAATCGTATTTTCTAGCGATGGAAAAGCAACATTCAGCGTGACACAGCATACAATTACTATGCCGGAATAGACCCTTTCTTGTGGGAATAAGATTCCTATGCTATAATGTGCAAAGATCAGAAATTAAAGGAGAACAGAAGTGAAATTACAATTTAATGTGCAGATGAGCAGACAGTATCTGTTTGATTTCTTTCTGCAGCATACCTACCGGACCCTGCGTGGAAAGCTCAGTCTTCTGGCAGGACTTGCGATGATTCCACTGTGTGTGATTACCTGGAACCGGGTGGGAAGAATGTTCAGCGTGTGTTATATATTTTTTGCTGTATTTTTCCTGCTCCTGATGCCGGGAAAACTTTGGATCAAGGCGGATCAGGGATTCAAAAGAACACCAGTGTATCGTAAACCATTTACTTACAAAGTAGACAGTACCGGAATCACCACGATCCAGAACGCGCAGACCGGACATCTGAAATGGGCTCAGGTGGAAAAGGTGATTGACAGTCAGTTATGTCTGTATGTCTATATCAACAAGGCAGATGCATATGTATGGCCCAAGGCAGCAGTCGGTAAAAATTATCCGAAGCTGATGGAACTTCTGAAAAAACATGTGGATGCAAGAAAACTGAAGATCCGTCTGAAATAAAGAAAGAGGAAAACAATGACAATAGAAACAAACAGTCCTGAAGAGACCTTTGCACTGGGACAGAAACTTGGAGAACAGGCAAAAGCAGGACAAATCTATACCCTAAATGGAGACCTTGGCGTTGGGAAAACAGTGTTTACTCAGGGAATCGCCAGAGGACTAGGAATCACAGAAGCGGTCAGCAGCCCGACATTTACCATTGTACAGGTATATGAAGAGGGAAGACTTCCTTTTTATCATTTCGATGTATACCGTATCGGAGATATCGAAGAGATGGAAGAAATCGGTTATGATGATTATTTCTTCGGAAATGGTGTGTGTATGATCGAATGGGCGGAACTGATCGAAGAACTGATTCCGGAAAACAGTATTCATGTAACAATTGAGAAAGACCTGGAAAAAGGATTTGATTACCGTCGGATCACCATTACCGGTCTGGAAGGATGGGAGAACAAATGAAAATATTAGCACTTGACAGCTCAGGACTGGTAGCGTCTGTCGCAGTTGTGGAAGACAATCAGCTGTTAGCAGAATATACGGTGAATTATAAAAAGACACATTCTCAGACCCTGCTTCCGATGCTTGATGAGATCGCGAAGATGATCGAACTGGATCTGGAAACCATAGATGCTATTGCAGTGGCAGCAGGTCCGGGATCGTTTACCGGACTTCGTATAGGTTCCGCCACGGCAAAGGGACTGGGACTGGCATTAAAGAAACCGCTGATACCGGTGCCAACAGTAGACGCACTGGCATATAATCTGTATGATTCTACAGGTGTGATCTGCCCGATGATGGATGCGAGAAGAAAACAGGTTTACACCGGAATCTACCGCTTTGCAGATCACGAACTGATAACAGTGAGCAGACAGAAAGCAATTGCTGTGGAAGAACTGATCCGGGAACTGAATGCATTGGGAGAAGCGGTGATCTTTCTGGGAGACGGTGTTACGGTTTATCAGGAGATGTTAAAAGAAAATATGCAGGTACCGTACAGTTTTGCACCGGCACATCTGAACAAACAGCGTGCAGGAGCTGTGGGAGCATTGGCAGAAAAATATTACCGGGAAGGCAAGACAGTGACAGCAGCCGAGCATCAGCCGGAATATCTTCGGGTATCTCAGGCAGAGCGGGAGCGTGCGGAAAGAGAAGCAGGAAAAAAATAATGAAAATTCGGGAAATGCAGCTGGACGATCTGGAACAGGTGATGAAGATTGAAAATGAGAATTTCTCCCGACCGTGGACAGAAACAGGTTTTTTTACTTTTCTGATCCGTCAGGATACGTTATTTCTGATAGCGGCGGAAGGAGAAGAGATCCTTGGGTATTGTGGCGTTGTGATGGTACAGGACGAAGGAGATATTACGAATGTATCTGTGAAAAAAGACAGGCAGAACCATGGTACCGGCAAGCTTCTGGTGCAGGAACTGATCAGAATAACGAATGAGATGGGAGTGTCCCGTCTTTTTCTGGAAGTCCGCGAGAGCAATGAAAGGGCAATTCATGTATATGAAAAAGCCGGATTTGTGAAAAATGGCTTACGGAAAAATTATTATGAGGATCCTGTGGAACATGCAGTACTGATGATGCATGAGACAGTTGGAAAAGAAAGATAGAGGAATTAAAAATTCGATGTTAGATGTATGTTTATTGGGAACAGGTGGGATGATGCCGCTGCCACGCAGATATCTTACCTCCTTCCTTGCCAGATATAACGGAAGCAGTCTGATGATCGACTGTGGAGAGGGAACTCAGGTGGCAGTGAAGTCGAAAGGATGGAGCTTTAAACCGATCGATGTGATCTGCTTCACTCATTATCATGCAGATCATATCAGTGGTCTTCCGGGAATGTTACTGACTATGGGAAATGCAGAACGTACGGAACCGCTGACCCTGATCGGACCGAAAGGACTTGAACGGGTGGTTAATGCTCTTCGTACCATTGCTCCGGAACTTCCATTTCCAATTATTTGCAAAGAAATTCAGGGGCAGGAAGAAAAATTTTCCGTTCGGGGGTATGAGATAACGGCGTTTCGGGTGAACCATAATGTGACCTGTTACGGCTATACCGTAGAAATTCGCCGTGGTGGAAAATTCTCTGTGGAACAGGCAAAAGCCAACGAGATTCCACTGAAATACTGGAACCCACTGCAAAAAGGTGAGTCCATCGAGGCAGGCGGAAAGGTGTATACACCGGATATGGTACTCGGACCGGCAAGAAAAGGTCTGAAAGTCACATACTGTACGGACAGTCGTCCGACGGTATCGATGGAAGAACATGCAAAAGAATCGGATCTGCTGATATGTGAGGGAATGTACGGAGAACCGGAAAAAGACGCAAAAGCGAGAGAATACAAGCATATGACGATGAAAGAGGCGGCAAAACTCGCGAAAAAAGCACAGGTAAAAGAAATGTGGCTGACACATTTCAGTCCCTCTCTGGTACATCCGGAAGAATATATGGATGGTGTAAGAGAGATTTTCCCGAACAGTTATGTTGGAAAAGATGGAAAATCCGTGGATTTGTTATTTGAGGAGGAAGAAAATGAGTGAGAAAGATGTTTTAATTCTGGCAATTGAGAGTTCCTGTGATGAAACGGCAGCTTCCGTAGTGAAAAATGGACGAACCATTTTGTCTAATGTAATTTCTTCTCAGATTGCACTGCATACTCTGTATGGAGGGGTGGTGCCGGAAATCGCATCCAGAAAACATATTGAAAAAATAAATCAGGTAGTAGAAGAGGCATTGACAGAGGCAGATGTTACGCTGGAGGATCTGGATGCTGTCGGAGTCACCTATGGCCCGGGTCTGGTTGGAGCACTGCTGGTGGGAGTGGCAGAAGCGAAGGCAATCAGCTATGCGAAAAAACTGCCGCTGATAGGAGTCCATCATATCGAGGGACATGTTTCTGCCAATTATATTGAACATCCGGATCTGAAACCACCGTTTATGTGCCTGATCGTATCCGGCGGACATACCCATCTGGTGATCGTCAAAGATTACGGTGAGTTTGAAATTCTTGGAAGAACGAGAGATGATGCGGCAGGAGAAGCCTTTGATAAAGTAGCACGTGCCATTGGTCTGGGATATCCGGGCGGACCAAAGATTGATAAAGTGTCCAAAGAGGGGAATCCGAATGCCATTGTATTTCCAAAGGCAAAACTGGAAGATCCTTATGATTTCAGTTTCAGTGGAGTAAAATCTGCAGTTTTAAATCATATCAATCGATGTAAGATGCAGGGAGAAGAAATCTGTGAGGCAGATATTGCTGCATCTTTCCAGAAAGCAGTGGTAGATACACTGGTGGAAAAAGCGGTAAAGGCGGCAAAAGAGCATCATATGGATAAACTGGCCATTGCTGGTGGTGTTGCCTCCAACAGTGCTCTGCGTCAGGCGATGAAAGAAGCGTGCGAGAGAGAACATATCAGGTTTTATTATCCATCGCCGATCTTTTGTACCGATAATGCGGCAATGATTGGTGTTGCGGCTTATTACGAATACAAAAAAGGTGTGCGTCACGGATGGGATCTGAATGCAGTTCCAAATCTGAAACTGGGAGAACGGTAAGAAAGGAAGGTGATACCAGTGAAATGTACAGCAATCATTCTGGCAGCAGGTCAGGGAAAAAGGATGAAAAGTAATGTACAGAAACAGTTTTTACAGCTGGGAGAATATCCGGTGCTGTATTATTCACTGAAAGCTTTTCAGGATTCACCGGAAATCACAGACATTGTTCTGGTGTGTGGGAAAACAGAAATCAATTACTGTAAAGATGCATTTGTGCAGAAGTATCATATTGATAAAGTGTCAGAAGTAGTTGCAGGTGGAAAAGAGAGATATGAATCGGTTTATCAGGGACTTTGTGCCTGTCACAAAACAGATTATGTTCTGATTCACGATGGAGCAAGACCATTTGTCACAGAAGAACTGATTCAGCGAGGCCTTGACTGTGCGAAAGAATATCAGGCATGTGCAGCAGGTGTGCCATCCAAAGATACAGTGAAGATAATTGGTGAAGGAAAAAAAGTGGTATCTACACCGGATCGGAGTCATGTGTGGAATGTTCAGAACACCACAGATATTTGAGTATCATCTGATAAAAGAAGCTTATGAAAAAGCACTGATGCATGACAGCAGCAGAATTACAGATGATGCTATGGTAGTAGAGGATTATGGAAATCATGAGGTATGGTTATATGAAGGATCTTATAAAATATAAAATTACTACACCGGAAGACCTTGAAATGGTGAAATATTTGCCCGTGAAACAT
>ENA-OQHF01000477-OQHF01000477.1-human-gut-metagenome-genome-assembly--contig:-NODE-477-length-24664-cov-3.682194_pt1 | contig 24664 bp, 26 predicted proteins | sample MGYA00242559_ERZ504709 | MGnify/ENA primary metagenome ERZ504709 (study PRJEB26092, sample SAMD00036203) | human gut metagenome | host: Homo sapiens | study: EMG produced TPA metagenomics assembly of... | reverse complement strand
ACAGTGCATTATTTTATATTGGCTTTATTCATCTTCGCTGATGTCGTTTGCGTTGTTTACAATCTTTACCTTGCCTTCGTAGAGTTCTTCTACGGCGATTGATAAAGGCTTCATGTTGCTTGACTTCGGAATAGTCGGCTCACCGAGCTTTAAACGGAATTCTTCGTCATCGGAAAGTACCGGTTCACTGACCTTATCCTTATCCTTTTCAGGCATTTTCAAAAGCTTTTCTTCAATGGCTCTGGAATCAATAATCTGCTTTGCACGGGTAGCAGCAGCCTTTACAATTGAATAGCGGCTCTGTACTAACGGCTGTTCGCCTTCTTCTACCTCGCTGTTGATAACGTTCATTAATTCTGAATACGATGGATGTATCATGGTTTATTCTCCTTTTGCATAGATTTTTAAGTCTTCTCTGATGTCTTCAATCAGAGTCAGGTTGTGGGAAGCTTTCATCTTCTCACTGGTAACAATTTCGTGGATACGCTGTGTACAGGCATCGACCGTATCATTGATAACAATATAGTCATACCCTTCAACGCCTTCCGCTTCCTGTGTCGCACGGGCAAGACGCGCTTTAATCGTGGCATCGTCTTCTGTTCCCCTGCCACGCAGACGCTTTTCAAGCTCTGCCGCAGTCGGCGGCATTAAAAACATCAGCACCGCATCAGGAAACATCTTTTTAATATTAAAAGCTCCCTGTATCTCAATTTCAAGGATGATATTCTTACCGGCTTCAAGCTGTTCTTCCACATAGCGGCGCGGTGTGCCGTAATAGTTGCCCACGTACTGCGCATATTCGATCAGTTCGCCTGTGGCAATCATCTTCTGGAATTCGGAAGTGGATTTGAAAAAATATTCTCTGCCGTCGGTTTCACCTTCTCTTGGCGCTCTTGTGGTTGCAGAAACAGATACCGCATATTCATCCGGATACGTCTTTAAAATGTTCTTTACAACCGTTCCTTTACCGGCTCCTGAGAATCCGGAAAGAACAATTAAAATTCCTCTGTTATTCATGGCAATCCCTCTATTTTCATTCGTACTCTTTATTATACATAAGTTTCCGAAAGCTGGCAAGCAGTTTTATTCAATATTCTGAATTTGTTCGCGTACCTTTTCGATTTCTGTTTTTAAATCAATCGCCTTATTTGAAATTTCAAGGTCATTTGCTTTCGATAAAATGGTGTTGGCTTCGCGGTTCATTTCCTGTGCGATAAAGTCCAGCTTGCGGCCGATACCGCCGTCTTCGTTCAAGCAGCTTTTTTGCAGGTCGATATGGCTTCTTAAACGGACAGTTTCTTCATCAACACAGATTTTATCCGCATATAAAATCACTTCCGCCGCCATTTTATTTTCATCAAACGGATTTTCTCCGAGAAGCTCTGTCACTTTCTGCTCTAATTTGCCGCGGTACTCTTTCATAATCTGCGGACTGCGCGCTTCGATAAAATCAACCAGTCCTGCCATATTATCAAGCTTATCAAGCAAATCTTTCTTTAAATGTTCCCCTTCGGTAATACGGGCGGCAACAAACTGTTCACACGCGGCGCATACGGCTTTTTCAATAAAATGCCACAGTTCTTCTTCATCGACCTTGACTTCCTCTGTCGTAATGACCTCCGGATATCTTGAAAGTGCGGAAACCGTCATATCATTGTCAAGATGAAACTGTGATGCCATCTGTTCAAATATATCCATATATTCTGCCGCAATGTCGCGGTTATATTTTAAATTGACATTGGTTTCGGAAAGGTCTTCATAGGTAATGAAAATGTCAATCTTTCCGCGCTGTGCATATTTTTTTAATAAATCACGGATACGCGCCTCAAAAATGTTTAATTTCTTTGGCATTTTGATACCCGCTTCCAAATATCTATGATTAACTGACTTCATTTCCACGGAAATCTTGCGTTTCCCCTCACTTATTTCACTGCGGCCAAAGCCAGTCATGCTCTTTATCATTGTGTCCTCCAATCCAAACTGATGTTTCGGTAGTTTTATTTTGATTATATCAATAACCAATGTATTATAGCAACTCCTGTGCAAAAGTACAAGACACCAGTCAAAAAATGTGCTATCATGGGACTACATAAAAAATAGATATAAAGGAATTAAAACAATGGCTTTAGATGGAATTGTAATTGCAAATATCAGACAGGAATTAGAGCAGACCTTACTTGGCGGCAGACTTTATAAAATCGCACAGCCGGAAACCGATGAACTGCTCTTTACGATTAAAACACCAAAACAGCAGTACAGGCTTGTCATTTCAGCCAATGCCAGCCTGCCGCTGATTTATCTTTCAGAAGAAAATAAACCGAGTCCGATGACGGCACCGAATTTCTGTATGCTTTTACGCAAGCATTTAAACAACGGCAGAATTATCTCGATTACACAGCCGGGACTGGAGCGAATCCTTGATTTTGAAATTGAACACTTAAATGATTTAGGTGATTTGTGCCGCAAGCACCTGATTGCCGAATTTATGGGAAAGCACAGCAACATCATTTTTTGTGATGACAAACAAAATATTTAGACAGCATTAAGCACATTTCTTCACAGACAAGCTCCGTGCGTGAGGTGCTGCCGGGACGGACGTATTTTATCCCGCAGACCATGCATAAAAAGAATCCGCTGCAGACAAACGATGCCGAATTTGCAGAAGCTGTTTTTACAAAGCCGATGCCGCTTTCAAAGGCGGTTTACACCGGCTATACCGGTATCAGTCCTGCCGTTGCGGAGGAAATCTGCTATGAAGCTTCTGTTTCAAGCGAAAAACCGGCAAACTGTCTGGAGGAAAATGAGCAGCTTCACTTATACCACATTTTTTCGGACTGCATGGAACAGATAAAAAGCGGTCAGTTTGCGCCGAATATTTTTTATGAAAACGGTGAACCAAAGGAATTTTCAGCGATTCCGATGGCGATGTATGCGGACTGTACGCCGTTTGATTCTATCAGTGCCCTGCTTCGAAGCTTTTATTCGGAAAAAGATAAATTTACGCGAATCCGCCAGAAATCTTCGGATTTGCGACGGATTGTATCAACAGCACTGGAGCGTTCCTATAAAAAGCTGGATATTCAGGAAAAACAGTTAAAGGATACCGAAAAAGAGAAAATTCCGTGTATACGGGGAATTGATTAACACCTACGGCTACAATATCCCGGAGGGTGCAAAGTCTTTTACGGCATTAAATTATTACACCAACGAGGAGATTTCCATTCCGCTTGATCCGATGCTCACACCGTCTGAAAATGCCGTGAAATATTTTAACCGCTACAATAAGCTTAAACGTACATTTGAAGCAGATTCCAAGCTGATTGAGGAAACAAAAGCGGAAACACAGCATCTGGAATCTATTGCAACGGCACTTGATATTGCAGTCAATGAAGAAGACCTTGTCGAATTAAAAGAAGAACTGATTCAGGCAGGCTACATTCACCGTAAGGGCAAAGGCGGCAAAAAGGAAAAAGTGACGAGTAAACCGTTCCACTATATTTCTTCGGACGGCTTCGATATGTATGTCGGAAAGAATAATTTTCAGAATGATGAGCTTACCTTTAAATTTGCCAACGGCAACGACTGGTGGTTTCATGCAAAAAAAATGCCGGGTTCCCACGTTATCGTAAGAACCGGCGGCAAAGAACTGCCTGACCGCACCTTTGAAGAAGCGGCAAGTCTTGCGGCTTATTACTCCAAAGGACGCGACCAGGACAAGGTTGAAATTGATTATGTAATTAAGAAAGAGGTTAAAAAACCTGCTTCTGCCAAACCGGGATTTGTCGTTTATTACACGAATTACTCAATGATGGCTTCCACGGATATTTCCGCGATAAAGCAGGCCGATTAATCCGATGACATCTGCGGCGGCAGCGGTAATATACATTGCCGGAAGCCCCGCGGTAAATCCGCAGATAAGAATCCCTATGATACTGACTGCTGTGGCAATGCCGCAGACAGCCAGTATTTTTTTTGTACTGCCCTGCTCCTGCAAAATCATAACCACAAGAGCCATTAAAAAGACCATATCCAGAATGTAAACGAGCATATAAAGCGGATATGCACTTTCAATGACATCACACAGTTTTTCATCAAACGTCAGATACCCGAACAGCGGCGGCGCATTGAATAAATACACGATACTGCGCACGACACCGATAACCGTTAAAATGCCAGGCACAAGCCATGCAGAGCGTAATTTTTCAGGTAACGGCAGTTTGATTTTGGAAAGAACAATGACACCCAGTACGGTAAGAATCAGATACAATACATACGGATAGTCAAAAAACCATTCCCACTCAAAATAATAACTTCGGATACACGCATAAGCCGAAGCCGTGTAAGTGTCTCCGTGCTGGCATAGCACGGAAATCAGTAATTCCCGTAAAAATTCAAAGACCATACTGCCCATAAGCACCGGAATAAATATGCTGTAGCAGGCGGCTTTACTGTTACTGCTGTACGCTTTCATTTTGTCAAGCCGTGTTCCCTTTACAATCACCAGGCAGAATACACCCAGTACGATTAAAAATACACCGGCTATCCAATGCAATCCCAATAAATGCTCCGGCGCTACAGTCTGCACGTCTTTTAAGTAAAAATAAATCACTATGCGGCGTAGTGCGGTATTTCCTTCAAAAATACTGCACAGGACAATATATGCACCGGTGACAATGGCAAGTACAGAGCTTAATACCGCATAAATGCCGGCACCTTTTAACTTAAAAAACATGGCGGCGGCTGTCAGAATCAGTCCGAAAACCGTGACCGCATATAAAATCCGGTAAAGGACATCCAGTCCTTTATAAAAATAAAGGCTGTAAATTGCGGCATCGGCGTTGCTTAATTGCAGTGTAGTGTCGTTGATACCGTTTGCAATGCGCTGGAACAGTCCGCTCCCAGCACCGAAAATCAGAATTAACGCCATCAGTGCCGAAGCACCGATGACGGTTAAAATCCTGACATAGATAATTTCTTCTTTTTTCATAAGGCACAATCCTTTCCATGAAACTCCTTAAAATATATTGATTTAAGAAATTGTCACTTTGCGGAAAGTCTTTTTACCCTTCTTTACAACGGCGCCTTCTCCTTCAAAAACGTCCTTTGCAAAAGAAGCATCAATTTCCGTTACCTTTTCACCGTTTACAGAGATACCGCCCTGCTGTACGGCACGTCTTGCTTCAGAACGTGAAGAGGCAAGTCCTGCCTGATGTACCAGTGTAATGACATCAACAATACCATCTTTGAAAGCATCTTCTGTTAAGCTTGCACCCGGCATATCTGTTGAATCGCCGCCTGTAAAGATTGCCTTTGCTGCTGCATCTGCCTTTTTAGCTTCTTCTTCACCGTGAACCATCTTTGTCAGTTCAAATGCAAGAATTTCTTTTGCCTTATTTAACTGTGCGCCTTCCCATGAATCCATTGCATCAATTTCTTCAAGCGGAAGGAATGTCAGCATACGGATACATTTTAATACATCGGCATCGGCAACATTTCTCCAGTACTGGTAGAATTCGTACGGAGATGTCTTTTCAGGGTCGAGCCATACGGCACCGGACTGTGTCTTACCCATCTTCTTGCCTTCCGAATTTAAAAGCAGAGTAATGGTCATGGCACTTGCATCCTTGCCTAATTTTCTACGGATTAATTCAGTACCGCCAAGCATATTACTCCACTGGTCATCACCACCGAACTGTAAATTACAGCCGTATTTCTGGTATAACATGTAAAAGTCGTAAGACTGCATAATCATGTAGTTAAATTCTAAGAAGCTTAAGCCCTTTTCCATTCTCTGCTTGTAGCACTCCGCACGCAGCATATTATTGACAGAAAAGCATGCGCCGACTTCGCGGAGCAGCTCGACATAATTTAACTTTAACAACCAGTCTGCGTTGTTGACAAGAAGTGCTTTATCGTCTGAGAAATCAATAAAACGGCTCATCTGCTTCTTAAAACATTCGCAGTTGTGTTCAATCTGCTCGGTTGTAAGCATTTTTCTCATATCGGAACGTCCTGACGGGTCACCAATCATGGCTGTACCGCCGCCAACGAGTGCAATCGGCTTATTGCCTGCCATCTGAAGACGCTTCATTAAGCACAGTGCCATAAAGTGTCCGACATGAAGGCTGTCTGCCGTTGGGTCAAATCCGATATAAAAGGTTGCTTTTCCGTTGTTGATTAAGTCTTTGATAACGTCTTCATCTGTTACCTGGGCAATCAGTCCTCTTGCCACTAATTCATCATATAATGTCATAAAATCCTCCGTTTCCGCAGACACTTGTTTTTCAAGCAAGGGCGGCGCACCATGTCTGCAGCACAATTTCTATAACGTAAAAAAGCCTCCGCCCTTATTTAAAAGGACGAAAGCTGATGCTTACGTGTTACCACCTTTATTCATAAACAGCTCACACTGCTTATCTCATGAAGTACAAATATACTCCGGGTACGATAACGTGTACCAATCCGTCACTGCCTACTAAAGTATTGTCTTGTTTGGAGTGCTGCTCCGGAATGTATTCATATCTGCTTCCAGTCTGCGCCTCTCACCTTCCGGCTGCTCTCTGTTGCTTTTCACAGATACTACTTGTTTCCTTCATCGCTTTGTGAAATATATAATTATGGGTCTGATTATAATATATCCTTTTATAAAATGCAAGCACTTTTAATATGAAAATTTTCACCAGAATTAAGAAAGTTCGCCGATAATATACAGTTCATCTTCCGTAATCTGCTTACAGTTTACGGTAACAATGGTATTGACGGCGGCTTTAGTCATCCGGTCACTCGCCGGAATCAGCACACGGATATAGTTTTTCGTATATCCAGCCATGTAGTCTGTGCCGTTGTAGTTCATTTTTTCTTCAATTAAAACCTGCATTGTCTTGCCGATGCTTTCTTTGCGGTATGCCGCAGACATTTCCTTTTCAAGTGCCAGAAGACGTCCGCTTCGCTGTGTCTTAATCTTTTCATCGACCTGACCGTCCATTTTATCGGCAACCGTACCTTTTCTTCTGGAATATTTAAACACGTGCATTTCATAAAAATGAATCCGTTTTACAAATTCGTAGGTCGTTTCAAATTCGTCTTCTGTTTCCTGTGGGAATCCCACGATAACATCGGTCGTAATCGCCGGATTGTTAAAATATTTACGAAGGATACGACAGCCTTCTTCATATTCGGCAGTGGTATATTTGCGGTTCATGCGCTTTAAAACGCTGTCACAGCCGCTTTGCAGGGAAAGATGAAAATGCGGGCATACTTTTTCCATGGCGGCGAGTGCTGATACAAATTCTTCCGTCACAACACGCGGCTCTAATGAACCCAGACGGATTCGCTTCACACCTTCGATTTCATGAATCCGTGAAATGACTTCTAACAGACTGCCCTTCTGATTATCCACGCCATAGGAAGTCAGGTGGATTCCGGTCAGCACGATTTCCTGATAACCGTTGTCCGCAAGGCGGTGTACTTCCTTTAAAATATCATCTAATTCACGGCTGCGGATTCTGCCGCGGGTATAAGGAATAATGCAGTAAGAACAAAACTGGTTACAGCCGTCCTGAATCTTAATATAGGCTCTGGTATGTTCACTGACCTTATCAATTTCCAGTTCCTCATAAGGCTGTTTTACCGATAAATCCAGTACACTGATATGGGATTCATGGTCAGCGGCATAATTTTCAAGGGCTTCTACAATATTGATTTTACAGTTATTGCCAAGTACAAGGTCTACCGCTTCATCTTTCTGTACGCCTTCACTGTCGGACTGTACATAACAGCCTGCGGCAACGACAATGGCATCCGGGTTCATCTTCTTTGCCTTGTGAAGCATCTGACGGGATTTGCGGTCGGCAATATTCGTTACGGAACAGGTGTTGATAATATACACGTCTGCCGGAACATTTTCATCAAACGGAACAATGGAATAACCTGCGGCGCGAAGCATCTGTTCCATGGATTCTGCTTCATAAGAATTGACCTTACAGCCGAGGTTATGAATTGCAACTTTTTTCAATTTTTCTGCTCCTGTCTTTTATTTTTGTATTGACATAATTTTACCAAATAGATATTATAACTAATAGAGTAAATATTATTTGGTAGGAGGTATTTTCGCAATGAAAACCGTAAAAATTTCGTTAAATTCTATCGACAAAGTAAAGTCTTTTGTAAATGACATTACAAAATTTGATGTAGACTTCGATCTTGTATCAGGCAGATACGTTATTGATGCAAAATCTATCATGGGTATTTTCAGTCTGGACTTATCAAAGCCAATCGACTTAAATATTCATGCCGATTCTGATGTCGATACAATTCTTGCTGTATTAAAGCCATACATGGCAAACTAATTACAGTTTTACATAGTGATTTAATAATAATAAAAACTCGCTCAAGTCATCTAGCCTTGCCTGCGGCAGTTTTTAATTTTGTAAAAAATCTTATTCAATGCGGATTTTTTCGGTTGTTTCAAATGGCTTGTCATTAAACAGTTCGTCAATACAGTCATCTAAGTTATGTTCATCACGCTGGATAATATTTAAGTTCGGCTTTGTAACCGGGTGCTTTGCCACGAAAATCGTACAGCAGTCTTCAAACGGCTGGATAGAGGTTTCGTAAGTACCGATTTTTTCCGATAAATCAATAATTTCCTGCTTATCAAATCCGATAACCGGACGGAATACCGGCATCGTACATACTTCGTTGGTGCAGTACAGACTGTGCATGGTCTGGCTGGCTACCTGACCGATACTCTCGCCTGTCACAAGTCCCAGACAGCCGCTTTCTTTACCCAGTTCTTCGGCAATGCGCATCATGTATCTTCTCATGATAATCGTCAGTTCGTCATGCGGGCATTTTTCGTAAATGGCAAGCTGGATATCGGTAAAGTTAACAACATTTAATGTAATCGGACCGGAATATTTTGCCACGAGTTTTGCAAGGTCGATAACTTTCTGCTTTGCACGCTCGCTTGTATATGGCGGTGCATGGAAATAAGTTGCTTCCAGTTCGACACCGCGCTTTGCAACCATGTATCCGGCAACCGGGCTGTCGATACCGCCCGAAAGCAGTAACATTGCTTTTCCGGCTGTGCCGACCGGCATACCGCCCGGGCCCGGAATTTCTGTTGAATAAATGTTAATCTTATTACGGATTTCAATCTGAAGTAAAACGTCCGGATTATGTACATCAACGCTTAATTCAGGGAATGCATCTAATAATCTTCCGCCCATTTCCATGTTGATTTCCATGGAATCCATCGGGTAATTCTTTCTTGCACGTCTGACATTGACCTTGAAAGAAAAATGCTTATCCGGGTATGCGGAGTCGAAATACTTAATAACAGTATCGGCAAGGTCATCAAATCCGTTATCTTCAATCTGGACAACCGGGCAGATGCCGATAATACCGAATACAGTCTTTAAAGCTTCTACGGCTTCATCAAAATCAAAATCACTGACAGCCGTTGCATAGATACGTCCGTTTTCTTTGGTTACTTCAAATTCGCCGTCTGTTTTCTTTAAGGCATAACGAATTTGTCTTACAAGGGCGTCTTCAAAAAGGTAACGATTCTTTCCTTTGACGCCGATTTCTCCGTATTTAATCAAAAATGCTTTATACATAATTCTCCATTCCGGGAACACTTATATTTCCCGCCGGATAACTTTGGCGGAAGCTGTAAGGAATAATGACCGGTGGTGTTCCCTGCACCGCTCATTGATGTATTATATCATGATATTTTAGTGCCGTGTATATTTACGCAGTACCGGAAGCAGTTCTTTTAAAGCTTCCAGTGTCATATCCAGTTCTTCCTTTGTTGTTTCAAAGCTGAAACTGAAACGGATTGTGGAATCCAGCAAATCCGGGTCTAAGTGGATTGCAACCAGTGTGTTGCTTAATCCCGGTTTATTGGACGAGCAGGCAGAACCGGAGGATACGTAAATCTTCCTATCTTCCAGCGCGTGTAATAAAACTTCCGCGCGGACACCGCGAAATGATGCACTGACGATATGCGGTGCAGATTCCCGCCCCATACAGCCGTTGATTGTCACGTCTGGAAGCTTTTGCAGTTCTTCGATAAAATAACTGCGCAAATCATACATTTTCTGTATTTTTTTCATCGAAGGCGCTGTTATAAATCAGTCCTGCGGCAACGCCCAGTCCTGCGATTCCCGGCACATTTTCCGTACCGGAACGCATGGCTTTCTGCTGTCCGCCGCCTAAAATAATGGGCTTTATCTTTGTTTTTTCTTTCACATACAAAAATCCGGTGCCTTTCGGTCCGTGGATTTTGTGTCCGCTGACAGACAGTAAATCAATATTTAACTTTTTCGGAACAATTTTAAATTTTCCATATGCCTGAATGGCATCTACATGATATACAATTTCAGGATTGAACTGCTTGACAATCTGACCGATTTCTTCAATGGGTTCAACCGTTCCGATTTCGTTGTTGGCATACATTACCGATACAAGAATCGTTTCCGAATCGAGCGCTTCACGCAGGGCATCTATGGATACTCTGCCCTGTGCATCAACCGGAAGGTAGGTTACGCGAAAGCCCTGCTCCTCCAGAAAGTTAAACGGCTCTTTAACGGAGGAATGTTCTACGCTTGATACGATAACGTGATTCCCGCGGCGCTTGTTTGCCATAGCTGTTCCGATAATTGCCATATTGTTGGATTCCGTTCCGCCGGACGTAAAAACCAATTCTTTTTCCTGACATTTCAGGCTTTTGGCAATCGTGGCGGCGGCCTGTTTGATATACTGTTCGGCATCGACACCTTTCATATGCTTAGAGGACGGATTGCCATAATCGTCCTGCATTGCTTTTACAACCGTTTCAACAACTTCTCTGGCACATTTCGTTGTTGCGGAGTTGTCTAAATATGCTTCCATGATTTTCTCCCATGTGATTATTGTTCTAAATGATACATCAGGACGGATAACAGCATCATGCCGGCGGTTTCTGTCCGCAAAATGCGTTTTCCGAGTGTGATGATTTCACAGCCTGCTTCTTTTGCAAGCTCTAATTCGTCCAAATCAAAGCCGCCCTCCGGACCGATAAAAACAGCGATGTCCTGACCCGGGGTAATATTTTCAATAAGCCGTTTGGTCTTTTCCATGCCGTCTGCACATTCATACGGCAGTAACTTTATCTGACAGTTTTCTGCCATTTTCACTGCCTGTGCAAAGGTTACAACATCGGATACCTGAGGCAGGATACTGCGTTTACTCTGCTTTGCCGCGCTTTCTGCAATGGCATTCCAGCGTTTGACTTTCGATTCGGCTTTTTTTGCATCGAGCTTGACGACACTCCGCTTCATGGCAACCGGAATTACTTCAAAAGCGCCAAGTTCAACAGCTTTCTGAATGACCAGTTCCATTTTATCTGCTTTGGGAAGTCCCTGAAACAGATAGATTTTGGAAGCCAGTTCCCTGCCGCGCTCGTCAACCGAGTCAATGTCCGCACGGATATGCTCTTCGTTAATCTGTGCGATATGGCAGGTGTAGTCAATATTATCGCCACTGCTGATTAACAGGGAATCTCCTGTTTTTAAGCGCAATACATTTTTAATATGATTCACGTCCGAACCTACAATATCAATATAGGTGTCATGAATATGCTCATGCTCTGAAAAAAAATGATACATTTCCTCTCCGTTCCGAGAACATTTTTCTCTGAATCCTGCTTATCTGCGGCGGGCAGTTACGTTGACCCATTCGCCGTCATGATTTACTTCTACAATTTCAAGTTCAGGGTTCTTTTTAAAAGTGTCAACGACTTCCTGCTCTTTGGTGTTGATAATACCGGAAGTGATAAAATATGCGCCGTGCTTCATATGTTGTGTAATTTCTGCAGAAAGCGGCTCTAATACATCGGCTAAAATGTTGGCACATACAATGTCGTAACATTCGTATCCGCATTTGTCCTGAACCGCCTTGTCGCCAATGATATTTCCTTCAATGACTTCCAGCTGTGCGGCAGAAATGTCGTTCTGCTCTGCATTTTCATGGGAAGCAATAATCGCATTCGGGTCAAGGTCTGTGCCAAATGCATGCTTTGCGCCGTATTTTAAAGCAACAACGGATAAAATACCACTGCCACAGCCGACATCAAGGACTTCTTCACCGCCCTTGATATATTTCTGAAGCTGGCGGATCACCATACGGGTCGTTTCGTGAGAACCCGTACCGAATGCCGTACCCGGATCAATGCTTAAAACCGCATGTCCTTTCATTTCTTCTGTTAACGGCTCCCATGTCGGTTTGATATATAAGTCACCGATGGTAAAGGTATGCCAGTACTGCTTCCAGTTGTTAATCCAGTCCTTATCTTCTGTCTGGGATTCGGAAATTGTTCCTGCACCGACATTGCAGAACAGGCGCAGTTCTTCCAGACCATCCTTGACCTTGTCCATAATTGTATTGTCGTCTTCATCGGAGTCAATATAGAAATTGACTTTTGCACTGCCGTCATCCGGCGGTAAATCCGGGATAAAATCGACAAACATCGTCTTTGCTTCTTCCTGTGTCAGCTGTACATTATCTTCAATTTCGATTCCTTCAATGCCCAGTTCTCCGAGCATACTGCTGATAAAATCAACAGCTTCGGTTGTTGTCTGGATTGAGTATTTATTCCACTTCATTTGTTTTCTCCATTCATATAAACATTTACATATGCAGGAAAGCTTCGTAACCTCTGTAGGTTTCGTAAAGGTCTGCCTTGCTGATAACTTCAAACGGTGCGTGCATGTTCTGTACGGCAACACCGCTGTCAACGACATTCATGCCATAATTGCCCATGATATAAGCAATGGTTCCACCGCCTCCTGCATCGACCTTGCCAAGTTCTGAAGTCTGATAGGTAACATTGGCATCATCCATAACCTTTCTTAATGCGGCAAGATATTCTGCCGAAGCGTCATTAGAACCGCTCTTTCCGCGAGCGCCGGTATATTTCATAAAGACCATGCCATTTCCGAAGAAGGACGTATTTTTCTTTTCGCTGACACTTGCGTAGTTCGGGTCAAATGCCGCATTGACATCAGATGAGAGCATATTGGAAGCGGTCAGTGCGCGGCGCAGCTTTAATTCAGAATACTGTCCCATGCGTTCCATAACTTCTGCTGTCATATTTTCAAAGAAACGGGAGTGCATACCGGTTGCACCGACACTGCCGATTTCTTCTTTGTCGACAAGTACGCATACACCTGTTTTGTCCAGATTATCTGCATTTAACAAGGCGGCTAAAGAAGGATAAGCGCAGACTTTATCGTCATGGCCGTAACCCATAATCATGCTTCTGTCGATACCGTAATCTCTTGCAGGACCGGCAGGAACAGCTTCAAGCTCGGCAGAGATAAAATCTTCTTCTTCAATGCCGTATTTTTCCTTTAACAGCGCAAGAATATTTTTCTTAACGGCTTCCTTTGCATCTTTTCCGTCTTCTTCTTTTTCATAAGACGGCATACTGCCGACAAGAATATCTAAATTTTCACCTTCAATAACTTTGTCGGCCTTTTTGCTCATCTGTTCACCGGCAAGATGAATCAGCAAATCCGATACGCCGACAACCGGGTCAGAAGCATCTTCACCAATGCAGACTTCCACGACACTGCCGTCTTTTAAAGCAACTACGCCGTGTAAGGCAAGCGGAAGTGCAACCCACTGATATTTTTTAATGCCGCCATAGTAGTGCGTATCCATTAATACCAGTTCAGAATCTTCATATAACGGTACCTGCTTAATATCAAGGCGTGGGGAGTCGATATGTGCGCCTAAAATGTTCATGCCCTTTTCTAACGGTTCTTTTCCGATGTGGTATAATACAACGGCTTTTTCCTTATTAACCGCATATACTTTATCACCGGCTGACAGGGTCTCATTTTTGGCAATGACATCCTGTAAATCACGGTAGCCCCGTTCTTTTGCAAGCCGTACTGCCTCTTTTACACATTCACGTTCTGTTTTACAGCAGGAAATGAACTGTCTGTACGCTTCAGAAAAATCAAAAACTGTTTTTAAATCCTCTTTGCCATATTTTTTCCATGCGTTTTTTCTTTCCATAATGATTGACTTCCTTTCTAAAATCTTTTTATATATCGAGTGTAATCTGTTCCGATTCGTCCGCTGCCTGCTCCTGTGCCTGCCGTTCATCAGCTTCGACTTCCATCTCAACCTCATCCTTGAACTGCTCTACTAAATCTTCACTGATGACAGGAAGCTCATCAATCGACTGTACACCGAATACTCTTAAAAATTCTTCTGTTGTACCGAAAAGCATTGGGCGTCCCGGTGCATCAAGCCTGCCAAGTTCTTTGGCAAGTCCGAATTCAACCAGCTTGTTTACAGCATGGTCACTGCTCACACCACGGATTTTTTCAATTTCCATTTTGGTAATGGGCTGTTTATAAGCGATAATCGAGAGCGTTTCCAAAAGCACATCGGACAATGCATATTTTCGCGGCTGGCTGGCAACTTTAATCAGATTTTCATAATATTCCTGTTTGGTGCATAACTGAAATGCATTCTCCAGTTCAATGATTTTAATGCCGCGGTCCTTGGCTTCGTATTTATCCATCATATTATGTACAATTTTCTGGTGGTATCCTCATCGTGGTCAATGGCAGCGGCAAGTTTTGATACCTCCACCGATTCTCCCATTGTAAACAGCACCGCTTCAATCGCGGCTTCTGCCTGTTTTAACTCCATTTCCATTTTTTATTCCTCTTCAATATCTTCAATTAAATCCGGGTCTTTTACAACCGTGATTTCGATGTCTGCCATCGTATTTTCCTGCTGTACCGTGACAAAACCTGTTTTAATCAATTCCAGTATGACAAGAAATGTTACAATCACCGAAACTTTTGACGAATTTTTACTTAACATCTGACGGAAGCTGAACTGCTTATGTTCTTTTAAATAAGAACGTACCTGCACCAGTTTTTCTGACATACTGACTTCTTCTTTTTCGATTTTTCCGAATTTGCTCCGGATTGGGTCAATCTTTTCTTCCTGACGCTTTAAAACGTCCTGAAAAATCTGATTGAGCCGGTGCAGTGTTAAATCTCCGATAAGCTCCTCTAAATTGACAGGCGGGCGGTATGCGGCGACTTCTTTTGGAACGGTTGGTTCTTTATAAAAGGCGCGCTCCGCATCAATCTGCCGGTCCTTCAATTCATACGACATATATTTGAAAAGCTTGTACTCCAGCAGTTTTTCAACAAGTTCGGCTCTCGGATCTTCCTCAACACCTTCTTCGTTGACTTCTTTTGGCAGAAGCATTTTAGATTTAATATCCAGAAGGGTCGCTGCCATGACTAAAAAATTCACTGACAACGTTTAAATCCTCTTTGTCCATCTGATTGACGTATTCCATGTACTGTTCCGTAATCATTGCAATCGGAATATCATAAATGTTTACTTTGTTTTTATCAATCAGGTGTAGTAAAAGGTCTAATGGTCCCTCGAACACCTGTAATTTTACATTAATTCCCATTATTTTTCCCACTTCTGCGTATACTCATTTTAACCGTACTTTATATTGTAACGAAAACCTGCAACAAATGCAATATTTTTATCTTTATCTTATCCGAAAAATAGTTTATAATGATAAAATCACCGTAAAGAAAGGGTTATTTTATGAGAATCATCTTTATGATTCAGGAAATCGCACGCAAGCTGACAAAGGATAATCTTACCGGCTATGCGGCACAGTCCTGTTTTTATATTATATTAAGCATTTTCCCGTGTCTTTTACTGCTGATGAGCTTGTTTAAGTTCCTTCCGCTGACAGAAGATGCCCTTTTACTGATGCTCAAAGGTGTAATTCCTGTGCAGCTGGAACCGTTTCTGGTTTCTATAATTGAAGATATGTATGATAATTCTTCTGTTGCACTGACATCGATTACAACCATTGCAACCATCTGGGCTGCCGGAAAAGGCTTTCTTGCGATTATGCAGGAATTAAACATTATTTACGATACCAGAAAGAAGCGAAACTGGCTGATACAGCGGCTGATGTCTACTGTATACACAATCGCACTGCTGGTTTTAATCATTGCCACCCTGCTGTTACTGGTCTTTGGCAACCAGTTAATCCGGCTGATTGAAATGTTTATCCCACGGCTGGCTGTGATTTTATCGGCAATATTAAATAACCGTATGATTTTATTTCCGTCATTTATGATTCTGTTGTTTTTGCTGATGTATTTATTTATTCCGACAAGAAAGGTCCAGCATTACAAAGGAATTTCCAGGAGCAGTTTTCTCAGCAGTCGGCTGGTATGGATTTTCCTACTGCTATTCGCTCTACGTTGCACACTCGCCGAATTTTTCGTATATGTACGGCAGTCTGACAACGCTGATTTTTGCACTGGTGTGGATTTATGTGTGTATGCTGATTTTGTTTCTGGGAGCGGAATTAAATACATTGATTGCCAGTCAGACACTCCGCCCGCTTCTGCCAAAATTTTCACGGAGAAAGAAAAAAGAAGCGGAAAGAAAATAAGACTTGTTAAAAGAATAACAAATTAAAAACAAAAAGCCGCAGAAGGCAGTTGACTTCATTTTCACCGGTCAGGGTGAAAACAAGAAATCAAAATGCTTTCTGCGGTTGTTTTATTTTTGTTCGATTGCCGTTCCCGGATAGAAAAACTGTAAAATCTGCTGATAATTCATTGCGTCTTTTACCATTTCATTGACTGCATTCTGGCTCATGCCGATGCCGTGTCCGTATCCGCCGCCGATAATGCGGTAGCCACTTAAAGAGCCTTTCTCGTATACCGGTTTAAAGATACAGAAGGTACTCGGAAGCGATGCCATTTTTGTCGTTCCGGTGTTGGTCGTCATTTCTGCATCTGTCATACCGAATAACCCGCGGATACAGGATTCGCTGTCAATGCGCACCGTTGCCGCACTGCCGCAGACAGTCACACTTTTTACCGCACCACCCGCCGCCCGTTCATTGACGGTAACAGATGTAATCGTGCCGATGTCCGTTATTTTCTGTGACTGGAAACTGCCGTCTGCCTGCTGTGTCAGAATTTTTGACGGAGCTGACAAATATTTTTCATACAGCTTTGCGTTAAAACTGTTGGAAAGTGCTGTAATATCTGCCTGCAATTCCCAGCGGTAAAGCGCATATCCGGCATCGTAATCATTTTCATCTTTTGACGTAATAAAAGCTTCAAAAGCGGCTTCATCCGTCAAATCCAGCTCCTTTTGTGAACGGCTGACAAAGCGGCTTACAAAATACGGATAAGACGATGAATCCGAACCCCAGATGCCAACATCCGTCGTTACACCACAGGAGGTCGAATAATAATAAGTCTGCACGACTTCACCATTATAGGTCAGAATCTGTCCGCGCGTATTCTGAATGGCTTCATTGGAAGATGACTGCTCCGATGTATTGTTGTATACCTGATACATCGTGGAATCATCCACATGCGCACCGTATTCACTGTAAGCACCGTTTTCCAGATGTTTGTAAGCATAGCTTCTGGCACAAACGGCCTGAACCTTTAAGGCTTCTACGGCAAAGCTTGCAGGCATTTCACTTGGTACAACACGCTTCAGATAGGATTCGACCGGCACATCATTGACAATCACAATGCCGTCATCTGCAGCCGCCAGTTCGATACTGCCCTCATAAGACGGCACACCCTGGCTGCGCATCACCGACAAAATAGAGATTTCACCGCCGTTATCCGGTGTGATGGTCACTCGTCCCTGTAAAAGCAGTTCATTATCCGGTGTCAGCTCAAAGACGTCCCCCGCGTTATAGCGTGTCTGTTGTTCATTTGTACTGACCATAAAGCTTTTAGAACACGTCAGCCGTACATTTTCATGGAAAATGCTTTTAAACCCGGTATTTTTCAAAATAACGCGGATATTCTGCACATTCAGCGGTTTAGAGATAACCGCACCGCAGATTTTGCCTTCTGCAACGATAAAATCCTGTAAGGAATAACCCACAATAATATCCTGATAGGTCTTTACGGCAAAGCCGTTGTAAATGTCATAAATCATAAACGCATCGTCTAACGCGACTTTTCCGTAGCCCTGCACTTCCACATAGTCTTTTGTGACGGCCTGTACCATGCCGGTAATTGTATCGGTTTTGGTATTAATCTGTGTGACACTGCCGTTTTCCACCTTTAAATCAGCAAGTACATTTTCAACAGGCGCTGTCAGTCCAGGAATTTTAAAAATGCGGTCCGCGCCGTAGACATTGGTTTCAACCGTGGTATCCGTACTGGATTTAATCCAGATGTTTTTATATTCCACCAGATTTTCCACAGTATCTTCAACTGCAAGAATTTCTTTGCCGCAGGTATATATTGTTACTGTCTTATCAATCTTATCGTCCAGTACAATTCCCGTAAAACGGTAGGTGCCTTTGGTGGTGTAGGCTTCCCACTCCCCCGCCTGTTTAAGCGTTGCGGGCGTGCCTGCAATCCCCGCCTGCATTTTAACGACCTGTTCACCGTTTTGCATATAAGGAAGCAGCTGCATAAATACATCTAAAAATTCCTGCTTTGTCATCGCTTTTGCACTGTTTTGAAGTTCTGCAAGAACCGTTTCCGGCACTTCCAGTTTCTTTGCCAGTGCATATGTATCCTTAAAACGCACCTTCGCCTCCGGCTTTTTAATTTTAAGCAGACCGGCTTCGCTGACGGCATTGACATAACCGGAATACCAGTATTTACCGGTGTCATCCGTTCCGGACGTCTTAAAATCCGTTGCGGCATAAGCAAGCATTTTAGAAGCTTCTGCCATGGTAAAGATATCTGTACTTTTCTTTTTTGTAAAAAGAACTGCCGCTAAAATAAGAAAAATACAAAGAAACAGTCCTGCCATTATCCAAATCCGTTTTCGCTTTTTTAAAATCACACCCGTCCCCTTCTATACTGATTTGTATGAGCCGCATAAAAGCTGTTCATGATTTTATGCGGTTATAAACTAAGATATAAATGAAAAAACTTCCTTTTATCATCATTATGCGGATAAAAAGAAGTTTGTCTGTACTTTGTCAATTAAACATTCCCAAAATGCCGTTGCCTGCGTTTTCGACTCCTAGCTTAGCTAGGTGGGTTACCGCATTCATTCCGCTGCCTTCCACTGACTAAGGAGGCTTGACATTGAAAATGAAGATATAGGAGTCCCGTGCGAATAATGTAGGATCAAAATAAACAGGCTGGCGAACACCCCAGGAAATGCCCTATTCAATTGTATCTCGTTTTCGTTAAACGTATTATACAACAATCTTTGTCTTTACACAATATCTTATGTAAAATTTCATATTTTATTCTTAAATGTTGTTACTGGAAGCTGATTTTTCCAACCGGTTTATTTGGAACATCTGCCTTTGTATCTGCCTGCGGCATGGTTTTTACATAATCAATGTCTTCTATTGCTTCTGCCGATAAGCGGATTGCTTCCGTTACCTGTTCTGGGGAAATGCCCATTTTATCAGCAACCTCCTGAATGGTCGGTTTGCGTTCCAGTTCATTTCTTAAACGTTTTGCCCAATCGTTGACAAGATTGACCTTTCCTAGCACTCTGCCCGCGACCTGATTGGATTCTTTCTGTTCATCAATCATCATTTCAAGACTGCCCTCAACCAGTTCACGGACTTCTTTTTCAATGCCGTGAAGGACTTCGAGCAAATCCTGCGTATTTCCTTCTTTAATCTTATCTTTCCATTCGTAATTGTTTGCCCACTGCTTCTGGCCGATATAGGACAGCATTGCCAGATTACCTTCCTGCACCAGATCGCAGGCAAGCACACCTTTGCCACGGTACGGGGTAATCCATTCGGTAACTTTGCCTAAAAAAGACTGTGATAAAAGTTCCAGTGAATTTTTATCATTATCTTCAACAATATTCATTAACAGAAATGCAAGACTGGTATCGGAAAGCATATCCACCTGCTTTAAATCTTCCAGATACAGCTGTAAATACTTCTCATCTTCTGCATAGTCGAGTGATTCCTCAAGCTGTTTCGCGCCCGCCTGTTCTTCCTGTTTGGTTTCCTCGGCTTCCTGCTTCTGGATTTCTTCCGCTTCCGCGGTTTCCATCATTTTTAAAAATTCATTATCTTCGGAAGCTGCGCCTTTGATTTTAATATTATTTGCCATCAGATAGCCGTAAACCATCTGTAGTTTACCGTCATCTAAATCTAAATCTTTAAAATAACTGAGTACATCGTCTTTGGTAATAAAGCCGCCATTGACTTTGGCATATTCTTTTAAGCCGTTCATGGCTTCCATAAATGCCGCCTGTGTATCATTTTGTGCTGACATAAGTCCCTCCTGCAATTTGCTTGGACTATTATATAATGAATTTTATAAAATGACAATGGTTTAAATCCGAATGCATACGCTTAAATTGAAGAATTATTCACGCTGTATTCTACAAGTCCGCTGACAGCCAGCCGTTTTCTGACAACAGGCCCTGCTGCTGCTACAATCACTGTTTTTATCAGGTCACCCAGTAAAAACGGAACGACTCCGCCCATTAAAGCCGCCTTAAAAGAAAGTCCTGCAACATACGCATACCAGATGGTGCCGAATGCCGCACTGACTGCTTTACCAGCCCACATTCCCGCAAAAGCAATCACAGGCTTGTTATACCAGCGGTCAATAAAGAAGCCGCTGACCATTGCCATAAAAATGAAACCGACAAGGTATCCGCCGGTCGGACCGGCAAGCTTTTGCACTCCGGATGAAAAATTAGAAAATACCGGCACGCCGCACATTCCGATTAAAAGATAAATCAGATAACTGATAACAGTGCGTCTGGTTCCTGCTACATATAAAATAAAGTAAATTGCCAGATTGGTTAGTGAAATCGGTACCAGTGTAAACGGAAGCCGGATTGAAAGCGGCCCCATCACGCAGATTATCGCAGCCATCAGTCCGATAATTACCATGTCTTTTGTTTTTTTCAGCATTGATTTTATTCATTTTCTTCTCCCGTTCTATAAATTATTTTCCAGTTGGTTTCTTTTTCAAAATATATCCTTTTTCCTCTAAAATGTTTCTGTCCTGCTCCATACTGCTTACCACCGGTTTGTCAGAAGATTTCCGGTCAGCGCGGCATTGACACCGGACAAAAACAGTTCCCCGCCGCCATCTTTAAAATAATTTCTGCCTGCAGCAATCCGCACATCTGCTTTCGGATTGATATAACGCAGTATGGCGACGGTTCTTAATATATCTTCCTGCGTCATCGGCTCAAGTTCTCCAAACGGTGTGCCTTTTACAGGAATTAAGATATTAATCGGGATGGAACGGATACCCAGTTCTGCGAGCGTAAATGCCATGCTAAGACGGTCTTTCCATGTTTCACCCATGCCGACAATGCCGCCGGTACAAAGCTCTAAGCCCGCTTCCTGAATCCGCTTAATTTCATGGATTTTATCTTCAAAGCTGTGTGTTGTACAGACATTCGGAAAATTTTCCTCGGACGTTTCAATATTTTCATGATACATGGAAACACCGGCTTCTTTTAACTGTTTTAATTTTTCTTCCGATACAAAACCGTGGGATGCACACAAAATCATATCCGGAAATTCCTCATGCATTTTTTTGTACGCATGAAGTGCTTTTTCAAAGTCTTCATCTTTAATGGCGCGTCCCGCCGTTACGATGCAGTAGCGGTCTACTCCCTGCTCCCATGCTTCGCGGCAGCCGGATAAAATGGCTTCTTCATCAATAAAATCTCCTGCCTGACAGGCGGTGTGATGATGTGCGGACTGTGAGCAGAATTTACAGTTTTCACTGCATGCACCGCTTTTTCCGTTGATAATTGCACACAAATCCGCGCGTGTCCCGCATAAATTTTTACGGATATAATCCGCACCTTCACACAATTCATTAATATCCGCTTCCAGTAAAAACGAACAATCTTCTTCTCTTGTCAGCCGTCTTCCGCCGACAATTTCTTTTGCAAGTTCTAACATACTAATCTCCATTTCTGAGCAACTTGTTGCGAAACGGCGATGAAAAATTTGCGCATGCGTTTTCTCATCTGCCATCATAGCACTTTATTTTTGCTCATAAACAAAGTGCTGTGTAAAAAATCAGCACATCAGTGTGTTTTTTTACACGATCTCCGTTTTGTTGTAAATTGTAAACCTCTTAAAAATTAAGTTTACAACTAATTTAATACCTGCGCCGTTAAATGTCAACATAAAAATCTACAAAGTTAACACTTGTTGTTACAAATTTCACATACATTGACAAATCTCTCATAATTGCTTATAGTTAATTTAATTGCAATATTGCAAAATAAAGAAAGATGAGGTTTTAAAATCATGAGAATTGCATTGATTAATGAAAACAGCCAGGCTGCAAAAATGAAATGGTTTATAACACTTTAAAGAAAGTTGCAGAAAGCAAGGGGCATACTGTTGATAATTACGGTATGTATGCTGCTGACGATGCTGCACAGCTGACATATGTACAGAATGGTATTTTAGCTGCTCTTTTAATTAACAGCGGTGCTGCTGATTTCGTTGTAACAGGCTGCGGTACAGGTGAAGGCGCCATGCTTGCATTAAATTCATTCCCGGGTGTTCTGTGCGGACATGTTGTAGACCCTTCAGATGCGTATATGTTTATGCAGATTAATGACGGTAATGCCATTTCACTCCCATTTGCAAAGGGCTTTGGCTGGGGTGCTGAATTAAATCTTACATACATTTTTGAAAAATTATTTGAAGGCGAACCGGGCGGCGGTTATCCAAAGGAAAGAGTTGTTCCGGAACAGAGAAATAAGAAGATTCTTGATGGAGTAAGAAAGGTTGCTTTCAAAGACAGCTTAATCGACATTTTAAAGAACCTTGATCAGGACCTTGTAAAGGGTGCTGTTGCCGGTGAAAAATTCCAGGAATTATTCTTTGCAAACTGCAAGAATCAGGAAATCGCAGATTATGTAAAGACACTGCTTGCATAGTGGATTTTGTATAATTTCATCTGAAATTGTGCGATAATATAAATGCATAAAAAGCTGCCCCGCGCTTTCCGTCCGTAGAGGACATTGAAAGTGCGGGGTTTTATTAATTCTTATTAACTATTCATTTATCATATTGATTTATCAAAAAACTGTAGCGGTTATGCCACTGCTGTTTTAATAAATCCGGCATGTACCAGAATTTTATGAAGCTCTCTGCCAAGCATGACACCAGCAATCAGTTTTATGCAGTCACCAATAATAAATGGAAAAACACACGCTGCCATAGTCTGCATAAATGTCGTGTGCATGATATACATAAACCACAGTGTTCCAAGCAAATAATCGACTGCAGTTCCGATAAACCAGCCAATCAGTGTCGGAATCAGTTTTCTGTGTGATACTTCCATCACAATTCCACCAATCAGTGCCATTGCAATAAAGCCAATCAGATATCCGCCTGTCGGTCCGGCAAGTTTGCCAAGTCCACCGGCATAGCCGGAAAAAAACTGGAAGACCGACCATTCCCAGAAGCAGATACAGACAGTAACTAATGGTTCCCTGTGCGGTACCAAGCACCCCGACTGCAATATAAATAACCAGATTGGTCAGCGTAATCGGAACCGGCCCAATCGGCACGGCAAGCGGCCCTGCAATACACATGACGGCTGCCATCAGTGCCATGAAAATTAATTGTGTTAAAGAAAATTTTTTCTTCTGCATTGTTTTATCCTTCTTTTTGTCCTATAAATTGAACGGACAGTCCTTTGTTTACGATGCCTGCTGTCTGTTCTTTTATTAGTTTACAATTTGAAAGAAGTATTGTCAACCTGTATTTAAAATTAGTTTACAATGTGCATTAATATGTTACTTTCCTACTACAATATTGTCCTGATATATTCTGCCTGTTTTGCAAAGGTAAAGGTCTGTACCTTTGCAAATGCCCGCGCGGCGGTCTGCGCTCTGAAATCCTCGTCCGGTACATACGTATTTAACAAATCCGGCAACGCTTCAATACGATCCAGTGAATACGCAATATAATCCTGCTGCGGCGTAAAACAGGTATCCATCATGCTGCTGGAATCCGTGATACTCACCGCACCGTTGTACATTGCATTCAGCACACGGTCATGAATACCGGATTTAAACCACGGCATAACATTTAATACAAAGGCAGATTCCGCAATGGCAGATAAACTGTCTCGATATGACATCTGCGGCAGAACTGTCACATTTGAAAATTCACCAATGCTGCTCTCCTGATATTTTTCACCAAAAATGCGTACCGGCAAACCACTTTTGGCAGCAGCTTCCAGTACACGCTCACGGTATAATGCACGGACATAGACATCTGCCAGAAAATTGCTCTGTGCAAACACCGGAAATGCCATTCCGGTATCATATTCCTTATACACCTGCATCGCCGCAGCTTCAAAGGTGCAATGCGTATCCGAAAGCAGACAGTCTAAAACGGCCTTGGTATATTTTTGCATACTGTCTGGCAGTGCAGTGATTAATTCATAATAGTCACGTGGATTCAGATACGTTGCCGGAAATAAAATGCCCTCTTTTCTGTGCTGTTCTGATTTTACTGCATTTTCCGACTTTAGCTTGCACCAACAGACAGGGTATGGACATCTTTTAATTATGCGGATACCATTTACTTATATATTTGGTTATGGTCATCATCTAATGCAGATGA
>ENA-OQHF01000476-OQHF01000476.1-human-gut-metagenome-genome-assembly--contig:-NODE-476-length-24665-cov-4.769826_pt1 | contig 24665 bp, 40 predicted proteins | sample MGYA00242559_ERZ504709 | MGnify/ENA primary metagenome ERZ504709 (study PRJEB26092, sample SAMD00036203) | human gut metagenome | host: Homo sapiens | study: EMG produced TPA metagenomics assembly of... | reverse complement strand
AACTGAAAGATGATATAATAATAAAGCTTGTGGAAGGAATATTTCCATATGTTTCCGCACAGGCATAATACCTATGAAATATTGGAAAAGAGGATTAAAGGAAATGAGCGATAAACAATCTTAGAGCAGTGGCGTGCCATCGCCTATGACCAGCAGGCAGACCGTAATAAACTTCAGAGATTTTGGGCAAATTATTTAATATTGAAAAAGGAATTTATGAGCAGCTTCTTAGCAACCCGGATGAGGTAGTAACCGGTACAGTTAAGGAACTGGCTGAAAATATGGACAGGAAGTTCTGACAATGGTTGGTTTCCTGGATGGAATCAATGACAGTCTGAAGATTCCGAATCCGATTGAGACAATGGATGAGAACACAAAGGTTTCTCTGTGCTTCGATAAAGAACTTCTTTATAAGAATATGGTAGATGCAAGAGCTGACTGGCTGTATGAACTGCCACAGTGGGATGAGATCTTTACACCGGAGAAGAGAAAAGAACTTTATCTCGAGCAGAAGAAATCAGGAACAGTTGTCAAAGCAAAGAAAATCGGACGTAATGATCCTTGTCCTTGCGGAAGCGGCAAGAAATATAAATATTGCTGCGGTAAGAATGCGTAAGCATCCAAATCTGGAATATATTATCGTGCTTGGTGCCCATGTAGAAGGTACCCGGCTTACAAAAGCCCTTCTGGAACGTACCAGGAGGGCTTTACAGTATATGGAAGAGAATCCTGAGACTAAGGCTGTTCTGTCCGGAGGAAAAGGGGACGGAGAATCTATCACAGAAGCTCAGGCAATGTGCAATTATCTTGTGGAACATGGAATTGACAGAGAACGACTGATCCTGGAAGAGAAATCTACCAGCACAACAGAGAATCTGAAGTTCAGTCTGGGAATGATCGGACTGAATCATTCGGTGGGCATTGTCACCAATAATTTTCATGTTTTCCGGGGAACGGCCATAGGAAAGAAATGTGGATGCAGAGAAATTTATCCCATTCCTTCCAGATACTGTTCATGGAGACTTCTGATATATATTCCAAGAGAAATCCTGGCAATCATCAAAGATAAGCTGATGGGAAATATGTGACTGTTATGCGAATCACTATTTGACAGAGAAATATTTTTCCTTAATAACAGAAACCGGCATTTCCTGTCCGGTCCAGATCTGGAAAGCTTTAGCCCCCTGATGAAGAAGCATATACATGCCATTAAAGGTCTGGCATCCGGCTGCTTTAGCCTCTCTGAGCAGTCGGGTTTCCTGTGGCTCATAGACAACATCTGCCACTACAAGCTCAGGATGGAACAGAGATGTATCTTTGATGATGGTATCGTCGATATCCGGAACCATGCCTACAGAGGTTGCATTGATCAGCAGATAACTCTGTGCAATGGAATCTCGCAATGCAGTATGATCATCATTGTCGAAGAGGCAGACCTGACAACCTGTTTTAGCAGAGAGATTCTCAGCGAATTTCTGTGTGCGATTCCAGTATCTGCTGGTGCGGCGGGCAAAAATATGTACGGAAGCCGCACCGTCCAAGGCAGACTGTGCACAGATGGCCATCGAAGCTCCTCCTACTCCCATGACAGTTATATTTTTACCGGTAATATCATGTCCCGCATCACGTACAGATTGCATAAAACCGTACCCGTCTGTATTGTATCCGATTAACTTTCCGTTATCGTTCAGTACAGTATTGACAGCACCGATCAGTTGGGCTTCAGGGGAAAGCTCATCCAATAATTCTACAATTTTATTCTTATTCGGCATGGTAAGGTTGAAACCGCGAATGCCGCAAGTCTTTAATCCTGCAACTGCTGCAGGAAGAGTTTCTTCATTTACATCAAAACATAAATATACATAGTCAAGCCCGAGAAGGCGAAATGATTCATTATGCATCAAAGGGGAAATGCTGTGTGCTACCGGGCTTCCTAAAAGCGCGGTAAGACCTGTGTGTCCGGTAATATTATTCATGTTAAAATCCTCCAGTCTGTTTTGTAGCAGAGACATAAAATACTGTCTGAATTGTGACAGTATAGAAGATGCCCTTCTAAAACATAGAAATTATCTATCATTTTATTCTAACTTCAATTATATGTCAATACATGTTCATTTTGGTTTATATGATAAAAACTGTCGATTTAGTGCGACAAATAATAAGACATAATTCCTCCGTTTTGACAAAATCCGCATACTTTATCACGTATAATGAATCTCACTTACCGAAGTGAAGGAGAAGTCAGAGGCAGTATCAGACGGAGGGAAGGAAATGCATTACGAAATATACATAGATGTAGTTTTTTTCACAAATCTCCTGATAGATTACATATTGATCAGATTTACAGGAATATTATTCCGATGTGGAAGAAGCAGAAAAAGAGCTCTTCTGGGAGCTGCTGCAGGTGCGGTGTTTTCCTGCTGGATCATTTATCTGCAATCTTTTCTGAAGTCTGGGATTTTTCTTCCGGCACTTGTCCTGCTGCATGGTGGCTGTGCTGCAGGAATGCTTGTGATCGGATGTAATCTGAAAAGGGGAAGTCTGCTGCTTAAAGCAATACTTACACTGTATTTTGCCGCATTTCTGTGTGGAGGGTTCTGGGAAGTGATCGTCAGTGATAAGTTGACAGTCAAAATGTTTCTGATCCTTGCAGCAGCAACGTGGTCCGGCATTACAGCGTTGTCATATCTGATGGATTCCATGAGAATACGGACAAAGAATATCTATCCGATAACCATATACTATAAAGGATGTGGATATCCTTTTCAAGGATTTTATGATTCCGGAAATCTGCTTATGGATTCTGTAAACGGAAAACCTGTATCTGTAGGGACAGAAAAAGTTTTATCTGAAATATGTTCAGAAGAAACCGTAAGCAGTTTAAAACACCTGAAAGAAAATCCCGGGGAGTCTGGGAAACCGGGAACTGCCGGGCTTCATCCACATTTTACCTTTTTTCACAGTATAGGAAAAGAACAGGGGATGATGCTGGCTGTTACTTTTGAGAGACTCTGCATTCAGACTCCCGCAGAGGTTGTCTGCATAGACAATCCGGTATTTGCATTTTCATTTGAAACATCCGCTTTTGGTAAGGAATACGAGGTACTTTTGAATTCCAGATTACTTTAACGGGAGGGGTTGTGACTATGAGCTGTTATCCATTACAGGTAGTGTCAAGAATGGTGATGAACCGTTCAGGAGAAGTTTTTTATATTGGTGGAAATGATGTGCTGCCTGCACCGCTGGAGCCGAAGCGTGAGGCGTTTATACTGCAGAAGCTTGGAACAGGGCAGGAAGAAGAAGCGAAGTCTGTTCTGATCGAACATAATTTAAGGCTTGTGGTGTATATTGCAAAGAAGTTTGATAACACAGGAGTCGGGGTGGAGGATCTGATCTCAATCGGAACGATTGGACTGATCAAGGCGATCAATACCTTTAATCCTGTAAAAAACATCAAGCTTGCCACTTATGCATCCAGATGTATAGAGAATGAGATCCTGATGTATCTTCGCCGCAACAGTAAGACAAAGATGGAAGTGTCCATAGACGAACCGCTGAACGTAGACTGGGATGGAAATGAACTCCTGCTTTCTGATATTCTGGGAACTGATGAGGATGTGATTTCAAGACGTCTGGAAGATGAAGTGGAGATTTCGTTGTTATCAAAGGCAATTAGAAAGCTTTCACCGCGTGAGCAGACGATCATCCGCCTTAGATTTGGTCTGGGAAAGGAGAATGCTGCAGAGAAAACACAGAAAGAGGTTGCAGACCTTCTGGGAATTTCTCAATCATATATTTCCAGGTTGGAAAAAAGGATCATGAAGAGATTGAAAAAGGAAATTGTGAAATATGAATAGACGTAATTGGGGAATGTAGTATAATGATATAAAGGATAGTAACTATTCAGCAATCCGCCTGTAACTGTGAAAGCACTGAACGGTTATGATATAAGCAAACTGTGGGAAATGTTTGCAGTGGGTGATTCACAGATATCAAGTCGGGGAAAGAAAAAAGGACAGAAGAGAAAAGTGAAGGTAAATAAAATACAGACAGAAGAAAACAAAGATAAAACTCTGAGGCATGATACAGAAAGCTGCATACTGGCAGATTGCAGTTTATGTCCGAGAAATTGCCATGTAGACAGAACAGCCGGAAAAACCGGATACTGTGGAATGGATCAGAAGATTAAGATTGCAAGGGCAGCTTTGCATATGTGGGAAGAACCATGTATTTCGGGAACCAGAGGTTCCGGGGCAGTCTTTTTTACAGGATGCAATCTGAGATGCTGTTTCTGCCAGAACCGGGAAATTGCCATTGGTGACAGTGGTCTTGAGATCACTGAGGAAAGACTGGCAGAAATATTCCTGGAACTGCAGGAAAAGGACGCTGCAAATATCAATCTGGTAACCGGAACACATTATATTCCACAGATCATCGCAGCTTTGGACTGTGCAAAGAAGCATGGGCTTAATATTCCGGTTGTCTATAACTGTGGTGGATATGAGAACACAGAGACATTGAAACTTCTGGACGGATATGTGGACATTTATCTTCCGGATTACAAATATGCGGAGAGCGAATTGGCGGTGAAATTTTCACATGCAAATGATTATCCTGAAAGGGCTATGGAAGCAGTTAATGAGATGGTACGCCAGACAGGAATGCCACAGTTTGATGCAGAGGGATATATGAAACGTGGGACTATTGTGAGACATCTTATATTGCCGGGGCATACAAGAAATTCAAAGAAGGTTCTGAAACTTTTATATAAGACTTTTGGAAAGCAGATTTATATCAGTATCATGAATCAGTACACACCGGTTTTTGAGCAGAAAGAATATACAGAACTGAATCGTTGTGTAACCAGAAGAGAATATGAAAAAGTTCTGGACTATGCATTTGAGCTTGGGATTGAAAATGGATTTTTTCAAGATGGTGAAACTGCCAGAGAGAGTTTTATTCCTGCGTTTGATTATGAAGGTGTGAGAAAAATGCCATAAAATAAAAAACTCCCATAAAATAAAAAACTCCCATAAATGGAAGGAGGCCGGTACTTTCGTACCGGCGCGTATGAAAAAGAAAAATATTTATAAGAAAGATTCATCATCTTTCTAAAATTCATTATATCCAATAAATATGAATAAAATATGAATACGGTGTAAAAAAATAAAATTTGTTTTACCAAAATATTTTTAGAATTTCTTCCATGTATCCCTTACAAACAATATCAGTAACGGGAAAATCTCAAGACGTCCTGCCAGCATATCAAAAGTAAGGATAAGCTTTGAAAACCAGGAGAACATGCCGAAGTTTCCGGTAGGTCCTACCAGTTCCAGACCAGGTCCGATATTATTAAAGGTTGCCGCAACCGCCGTAAAATTCGTGATCAGATTGAAATCGTCAAAGGCAATCAGGAATATGGAGGATGCAAAAATCAGCATATATACAATGAAGAAAATATTTGTGGAACGAACAACTTCATGTGGGATGGCTTTGCCGTCCATTTTTATTTTCTTTACCGCATTTGGATGCAGAAAAATATGAAGCTCCTTGCGGACTGTTTTGCAGAGAATCAGGATTCTGGATACTTTAATGCCACCGCCTGTACTTCCGGCACATGCACCGATAAACATCAGCAGTACCAGGATTGTCCGCGAAATTTCCGGCCAGGTATTAAAATCTGTTGTTGCATATCCGGTTGTTGTGATAATGGAACCAACCTGGAAAGCTGCCTGCTGAAAAGCTTTGGCTGCACTTCCGAAAATATGGTAAATATTGCAGGTGATGATAAGAATTGCAATACCGATGATTCCGAAATAATACCGCACTTCTTCCATTTTAAAAGCCTGAGCAAATTTTTTTTGGTGATAATGAAAAAGTAAGCATTAAAGTTAACGCCAAATAAAATCATAAATACAGTAATGACCACCTGCAGATATGTACTGTAACTGGCCATGCTGTCATTTTTAATACCAAATCCTCCGGTACCTGCAGTACCGAAAGCCGTACATATGGAGTCAAACAGCGGCATACCACCGACCAGAAGAAGCAGGATCTGGATCACTGTCATTACGAAATAAATAGAATACAGAATTTTGGCAGTTGACTGTACTTTTGGCGCAAGCTTGCTTACAGATGGTCCGGGACTCTCCGCTTTCATAAGATTCATATGATAACCGCCGGTAAGTGGCAGAAGGGAGAGGATGAAAACCAGAACACCCATTCCGCCGATCCAGTGCGTGAAGCTTCTCCACATCAGCATACAATGAGGAAGTGCCTCCACATCGCTGAGAATACTGGCTCCTGTTGTAGTAAAACCCGAAACTGTTTCAAATAATGCATCTACAGGATTTGGAATGCTTCGGCTGATCACAAAGGGGATTGCTCCTATGATACTCAGAACGATCCAGCTTAATGCTACAGTCACGAAACCTTCTTTTGTGTAGAAAGCCTTTCTTGTCGGCTTTTTCCTGGTGAGAGGAAGCCCGATGACCAGGCATAAAGCAATCGTGATCAGAAAAGCTACACCGGAAGTTTCCTGATAGATCAGTGCCGTAATTGCGGGCAGAGCCATAAATACAGCTTCAATTTTCAGAATCATTCCGATGATATAGATAATAATGGAATAGTTCATGATTTGGCTCCTTTATTTTTCCAGAATATCTGTGATATCGCGAAGGCCCTTCTGAGAAGTTACTATGATAACGGTATCTCCGACCTGAATGGTATCCTGGCCTCGGGGAATCCTGACCTGACCATTTCGGTTCAGGTAACCTACAAGAAGGTTTTTCTTCAGGTTCAGTTCAGATAATGGAATGCCTGTTACCGGTGAATTTTCGCGGATGGCAAATTCCAGAGCTTCTGCCTGATTATCCAGGATATGATAAAGGGTTTCAATATTGCTGCCGATGCTGTTCTGCATGGCACGTACATACTGCAGGATATAGTCGGCTGTGATATATTTCGGATAAATGACGCTTCCGATATCAAGGTTATCAATGACATCATCAAAGGCAAGGCGGTTTACCTTGGCAACCAGTTTGGCATTGGAAACTGTTTTGGCAAAGAGTGAAAGGAAAACATTTTCCTCATCCATGTTTGTGAGTGATACAAAAGCCTCTGTGCGTGAGAGTCCCTCTTCCATAAGGAGAGAACGATTGGTTCCGTCTCCGTTAATGATAGTTGCCTCCGGAAGCAGATCACTTAAGGTTTCACAGCGGGACTCATTCTGTTCGATGATCTTAACGGAGATGTTCATATCAAGCAGGGCTTTTGTAAGGTAATAGGAAATGGTTCCTCCGCCGACAATAATGGCGTTTTTTACCTGATTGGTTTTCAGGCCGATCTTTTTGAAAAAGGCTGCTGCATTCACCGGGGAAGCAAGAATGGAAACCATATCTCCGTCGTGGATCACCTGATTACCGCCGGGAATAGATACATGATCCCGACTTTCTACTGCGCAGAACAAGACGTCGCATTTCAGGGCTTCCGTAATGCGTGAGATTGTCATGCCATCCAGATTAAATTCAGGAAGCACTTTAAATTTCAGCATTTCTACACGACCACGTGCGAAAGTATCGATCTTGATAGCTGAAGGGAAGCGTAAGAGACGGGAAATTTCCTGTGCAGCTGCAAGCTCCGGGTTAATGATCATAGTAACACCCAGACGCTTCTTGATGAAGCTGATCTCTTTGGCATAGATAGGATTGCGGACACGGGCAATCGTCTGGCAATGGCCGGTTTTCTGTGCAATCAGGCAGCAGAGGAGATTCATTTCATCAGAACCGGTTACGGCAATCAGGATATCTGCATTCTCAATACCTGCTTCCACCAGCGTGTTGATACTTGCACCGTTTCCCACGATACCCATGGCATCAATGTCATTCTGAAGGGAAGTGATCACATTAGAAGAAATGTCTATAAGAGTAATGTCGGATTCTTCTTCCTGAAGCTGTTCTGCCAGGGTACGTCCAACTTTACCGCACCCAACAATAATTATCTGCATAATTCCTCCAATAAGGGGGCTGTCACATAATATCTATGTGAGACAGCCCCTTTTATATCATATTTTTGTTTGTAATTGCTCAATATTTTTGGCAATTACTTTTGTGGCTATTAAGCTAAGAATACTATAGCACCACCAGATATATTTGTAAAGCAAATATGAAATTTCTGTGATTTTTAAGATGGAGCGTATTACTGTTCATTCCGTTCTCAGTAACACGCTTCGCGATGCTAATCGCATAAATTCGCGCAGTATGTCGCAGGTTTTGGCTGCGTACTTTATTTATTGCTGTTGCATGATGCAGTGCAGGGATTATCAAATCCCGGGGTAAAAGCATAGAAGTTTTTGGCATCAAGTTCTTCCTGAATGGACTGAAGAGCTTCCCCAAATCTCTGGAAATGAACAACTTCTCTGGCACGCAGGAATTTGATGGGATCCGCAATCTCAGGTATATTGCGGACTACTCTGAGAATATTGTCATAAGTAGAACGGGCTTTTTGCTCTGCAGCAAGATCCTCGAACAGATCAGTGATCGGATCACCTTTACTCTGAAATTCACATGCATTAAATGGTACGCCACCTGCTGCCTGTGGCCAGACTCCCACTGTGTGATCGATATAATACGGTCCAAATCCGGATTTCTCAATTTCCTCCATGGAAAGGTCCCGGGTAAGCTGATGTACAATAGTGGATACCATTTCCAGATGACTGAGTTCTTCTGTTCCTATATCGTTGAGCAAAGCAGAAGTCGTCCGGTTCGGCATGGTAAAACGCTGGGAAAGATAACGCAGGGAAGCGCTGATTTCACCATCCGGGCCACCAGAGTGCAGTACCCTATAATAGTCCCGCAACCCTAGTGTTTATGCGGGCTTGCGGGATTTTCAATTCAGGAAATAATGATGTCAAAAGACATTTTTCCGGATCCCTTATCATATATAATCTGCTCCACAACACTTCTGATCAGATTTCCCTTTTCTTCATAACCTACGTCTGGATTCTTCAGGACATCCGCAACAGAACGGATCTCTTTCAGGATTTCTTCTGTGTCAGGCTGCTCTGCCTGCTCTTCCTGCAATAACTGTGAAAGGGCAGCAGTCAATTCTAACCGATCTGATACCAGACGATCCTTATTATTCTTATATTCCTCCAGAGTATCTACGCCTGCCTCATAAGCCTCTTTGATTCTGCTTTCTCTCATGGTGAGCTTACCAATCTCTCTATGTAACTGTTCAATCTGCAATGAATGATCAGTCTTTTTCTTTTTGCATACATATGTAAATTCTGCTCCATCTAAGATCTGATCAAAATAACTTATCACAGCTTCTTCAGCCTTTTTGACCGATAAGGCAACAGAAGTCTTATGAAATCCCTTTGCGTACTTCCAGCACTGGAAATAAGGACACTTATTATTACCGGTGTAAGAAAGTGTGGCCCCGCAGACAGAGCACTTCAAAAGACCGGATAGCCAGTGCTTACAGGCAGAGACATTCCGTGCCTTGACCGGACGTTTCCGGGAAGTGATCAGCTTCTGACGTTTTTCGTACCGTTCCCTGGAAAGACGTACCTCATGGCTTCCTTCAAATTCCACTCCGTTCCAGACAACAGTTCCGCAATAGAAGGGATTTCCAAGAATCCGGTCAACGCTACGCCGCTCGAAGAGTTTTCCGCGTTTTGTCCGGTATCCGAGATCATTGCAACGCCTGGCAATAGCTGTCTCATCTAAGTTCTGATTATCATACAGGTCCATGATATAAGAGACAATGGCATATTCAGCCTCATTAATAACATAAGGCTTTCCATGTCCAACTGCAGTATAGCCAAGACAGGGAGATGTCTGATAGCCTTTTTGCAGGGCTTTTTCTTTCATGCCACGCAAGACCTCACCCGACAATCGAATGGAATAGTATTCATCCATCCATTCGATGATGCGCTCGATCAGGCTGCCAAAAGGTCCCTCGATCAATGGTTCAGATACACTGATCACGTCTACATTATCCTTCTTGAGCATACTCTTGTATACGATAGACTCTTCCTGGTTACGGGCGAAACGACTGAATTTCCATACCAGGATTACATCAATAGGATGAGATGGCTGCTTCGCCAGGGCAATCATCTTCTGAAACTCCGGACGCTTCTGCGCATGCCGGCCGGAAACACTCTCAGTAAAGATAAAGTCTCCGGAAACAATCATGTCATTCTTCTGGGCATAATCCAGCAAAAGGCGCTTCTGTGCATCAGGAGATAACTCTGTTTGGTCCTCTGTCGAGACACGGATATAGAGAGCTGCTACTTTACTACTCATAAATATCACCTCGGTTTTATAAAATATGTAATTTTTCGTACAAAAATAACAGCCACACAAACGTTCTGATTGTGTAACTGCTCCGAAGATGATACAATATCTTTGCCAAAAGAAAGGGATCTCTTCGGAGATTCTTGAGCCGTCCCTGCTACCAACAGGGGCGGTTTTTATTATAATAATTCAGAGATCACAATTGATAAATCGGGATATATACATACTAGAATTTCATCATCAAAAGAGTATAATCCGGTACCAGATTCGTTTTCGAAATCATAAACGTTTACAATCCCCTTCATAGGATTAATGATCCAGTATTCCCTGACTCCGGACATACGGTATTTAAACAGCTTTATTCCGTAATCTTTACTTTGGATAGCAGGAGAGACAACTTCAATTACCCAGTCGGGAGCACCATGACAACCTTTTTCGTCCACTTTATTCGGTGAGCAGACAACTGTTAAATCCGGTTCTATATAGTTCTTATTGTCTTCATTCAGGAAAACAGCAAACGGAGAAACATATGGTTTACAGGATCCACTTTTACTTTTAATGTAATTGCGGATAGTAGCATACAGTTCACCGACGATTACCTGATGCCTGGTATTAGGTGGTGCCATCATATAGATCTGTCCATCAATCAGCTCTGCACGTTCGCCATCCGGAAGAGCGTAGATGTCATCTATTGTATAAATCCGTTCTTTGGGTAATGGCATAATGAAAACTCCTTTCGTTAATCCATTGATGTAATCACATATACACAAACGTTCGACTTGTGTAACTGCTCCGAAGATGATACAATATCTTTGCTAAAGTACTGGATCTCTTCGGAGATTCTACTAATCGTCTCAGTACGCCAATACTGGGACGATTTTTTGCTCAAGAATTATGGGGTTACAATCCAAGTAACTGCTGTTTCTTTTTCAGAAACTCATCTTCTGTAATAATCCCATCATCCAATAAAGCCTTAAACTTTCTCAGGTCGCTTGCGACATCAGGTTCTGCCTGCCTTCTTTCCGAAGACGCCATTGCTAAATGAAGTGCGTTCGCTACGGAAGTCCCCAATCCCTTGTAAACAGATATAGTAAGGTTTTCACCAGCGTCATTTCCTATAATGATAAAATCTCCAGTAAGTTTAGTTTTGGTTGTTAAATCATTAATATGGCTAATAGGAATAGCTATAACTGTATCTGAAAACATTTTTTTCTGTGCGGCAATAACTCTGAGATTGGTGATTGCAAATGCAATTTGAGCATTGTTGCCCTCTGCAAACGCCCCAATACAATAATTAACAACTTCATTTTCAGAAAGATTTTGTGCGACTACCTCAACACCTTTCGACATGGCCTTTGTCATTTTACATTTACATTCTGCCGAAAAATCTAACATTTCTTTTACTGTTTTCATTTGTTCTCTCTCCTAAATATGATTTTACATAAAACGCCGAAGCGAATTAATCCGAAATGCGTAGTTTAATCAGTTTCTGATGATACCCCGTCATCCGAGATATCTGTTCAATAGCAAAATTCTTATATTTTTCCAATAGCGAATCTGGTAATAACAGCTCCGTTCTTTAATCTGCTGATGAAATCATATGTATCACCGCAAATGGTTCGAAATAAATGACATAATTATCAACAACAGCGTATACACCGTATTTAGCATGGTAACACTGCATAGCCTCTTTTAAATATTCCTCCGTAGCATCCAGATATTCAGCCATCTCATAAAGATTCCCACATCCTACTTCATAAGCCCTGATCAGGCCGGCAAGCCCAATCTTTAGATTGTACCCATAAAGTCGAGCTCGATACTCCTGTTTTCGGCTTTCTACCTTATTCTGGTCTAAAATGTTTCCGGAGCTGGTGCGATAATGCCCGATTTCTTCGGCAAGCACACAAGATTTTTCTGCTTGTGTTTCTATATCCTTTCGGATTGCTATCCGACTGCCGCGGATCAGGCCGTCATGCCCAGTAAGTGGCTGCTCTTTGACAAGCAATCCTTCCTGATCGGCAGCAGTCAGTAATTGTTCGTAATTCAACTGGGATCACCCCTTTAGCAATTAAAATAAAACGGTTTTCTTTAAGCTGTTTGTTTGTAGTCAACAACTGCAATTTCAGTCAGCATACCTTTAACTTTTTGAATAATTTCTTCGATTCGTTCAAGTGTTTCACCATTTAAGTATTCTTCCCCACATTGAGAACACTTTTCGCAAGGAACGTTCTTGATAATGATATAGCATCCCTGATAATCAGTCATGTAAGTTGTTGTAGAAGATTCAATATTACCTTTGCAGTAAAAACAAGTCATTATGCGTTCTCCTTTCTGGTCTTGAAATCAGATTCCCATTTATCAAAACTTGGGAAATAAGCTGTTATAAGGAACAAATCCGATTCGTGATTTCCGATGACTACATGAAGATATTTATCTTCGATGCTCATCCCCAGAATTAAACAACTGGGATAAGGATAATCATCTGGATATTGTTCGATGATTTCTCCATTCATAATACAGGATATTACATCTTTTAAGAATATCCCGCGCTGTTCCAGCCTTTTAGCTGCATGGAGTGTAATACGAATGTTTTTAGGTATACATAGTTTACGCAATTCCAATATATCTAATGCCATATCATTCCTCCCATTTTGAATCATCATTCATAATATCCAGATCATGCTGAACGCCTTCAGGTGTCTGTTCTACATCCGTCCGGGCATGAGCTGCAAGAAGATCTTCTTCCATCTGCTGGGTGGAGAGAAGGTTCTTCGTATAAATAAACACCTTATCTTTATTAGATGAAGATAATTGAGTATATAAACTATAAAGCTTAGCATAACGAGAGAAGCGTTGGATTTGACTTTTAGAACTAGGTTCTTCACATTTTTCAATAATTACGTCAAGCGTTTTGGGTTTGTTTAAGTCAGGTACTGAGTTATGTTCGCAAGTAAGATCTACAGTTTGTTCATTTCCCATCATTTTCAAAAGTGTATCGAGTTCAATTCCCATTCCAGAAGCAACCTTGGATATTGATGGAAGAGTAGGAGAAATTGGTTTGTTATTTCTAGGGTTTATATTATTTTCTAACATAGAAATATAACCTTTGCTGAGTGAACAGTTGCTTGCAAATTCGCTCATGCTAATATTATTTTCTTTGCGATATTTTTTTATGATATCTCCCAGGGTCATTTATGCACCACCTTTTATTGTTTAGTATATTGTACAATAGCAAAAAATAAAAGTCAACAAAAATGTTCAACATACTTGACAAACAGTTCGACAAATGATACTATACAGCTAGTTCAACATGATGAACAGAAAGGGGGATAGTATAATGGGATTCAAAATAAGAGAATGTAGAAATGAAATAAATATGTCTCAAGAAGAGTTATCTAAAAAATCTGGTGTATCCAGAACAATCATTTCAGGTTTAGAGAACGGTACAATTACAGTAACAACTACAGAAACATTACTTAGAATTGCGCGTGCTATGAACAAAAGAGTTGTGGATATTTTTTTGAGACATAGTTCAACATGTTGAAAAAAAGACGTTAAGAAAGAGGTGGGATAAATGAAAAACAAAACAACTGTATTAGCTCAGGAAGAAAAAGTGGCAATTGACTGCGCAGTTCGCCATATCAGTGAATTATTCCATCAATGCGCAGAACACAGAGAAGCAGACTTTGGAGAAGCGTGCAGTCAATGTCAGTATATGCCGGAATGCAATTGCGATTTTCTTAATACATTAGAACCTTTGCTTCGACATACAACAGAAGATTTCATTCTTGCAGCGAAGAAAGAGCTAAACGATAAAACAGGGAGGTGAGAAAACAATGAAGCTATTCAAGAACGAAAAAGAGAAAACAACAGAGGAAAGAATCAGAAAAGCAAGAAGAGATACTCACCAGGCAATTTACATAGCACTGGCAAGTATCGGTATCTCACTTGCTCAGATTATTTCAGCATTTGTGAAAGCATATTTACAATTGAAGTAGCATACGCGGAAAGAAAAGGGGCGGCAAGAGCGACGATGATCGCAAGGATAGCTAAAATTTTTGAGAAAAGAGCATCTCGTCGTGCAATCTTTGCTTCAGCTTCTGCGTGTTCAGCAGCCGCTTGAGCCAGATCTGCCTGCTTTTTAGATGCGTCAGCTTGCTTTTCGACAGATGCAACCATGGACTTGAACATACTGATATTTTCTTCTTGAGTCTGCCTTACAGAGAGATAGCCGATTCCTTTTTCTGTAACGGAATACTCTGAAAAGACAGGGGTTGCTACATCGGTGGTTAAGTCATAGTCAATTACGTGGTTTTCTATTAAACCGTACTCAAGTAATTGATTGATACATGAATCAGAGAAAGCAGTGCTTGATGTATCTACTGAAGAATTGGCGAGTTTTTGTAAAGTTTCATAAGATTCATTGCTTAGAAAAATGTTATCCATAAAGACTCCTTTCAATTTTATTAACACGAGTTATACGACTACAGAATAGGAGAAAAACAAATGAAAGTCAATGATTGGATATCCAGAAAGAGGTGAGAGAAGGACACCAACCATTAATACAGTTATAAAAAAAAGAAGCATCGAAGACTTTGAAATATTTCCTTCAAAGTACATTGAAAAGGTGATGGCAGAAAATGCTCTTTTGGAAAGAGCTGTCAATTTGATTCTTCAGAATGAAAAGACAGAAAAAACTCTTGTTGAAAAAATTCTGGAGAGTGCTGGAACTGAATGCTTCACAAAATTTGACGATGGTACATATGCATGGAAAGGATTATGAAAGCGAGTGTGCCGCAAACACACTCGCCCCAAATCAAAGCGTTGCTTCCTGATATAAAGAACAACCACGCTTGCCATCGCAATACGGACAATCGTTCTTAAAAGAACAGTCAAAATTTTTTCGTTTGTATCCAGAAGCCAAAGATTTTGAAACTGGTACTTTGAAAAACTCTATCAAAATAGTTCTGTTCTCGCAGGAATACGGACAATATCCGGTATGTGACGCGATAATAGTATTAAACCTTTCACGTTCCTCCTTTCTGTAAAGTCAGGCACTACAATGGCTGTAATATCAGAATAGGAGAAAAACAAACAAAAGTCAATGATTGGATATCTAGAAAGAAAAGAGGTGAGAGAAGTGTCAAGTAATCCAGTTATGGAAGCAGCATGGTTTCCAAAATGGGAAAAACAAACCGAACCAGAATATAAAGATACATTATCGGACGCAATGTTCTTTGAACCTGAGTGGACAAAGAAAATAAAACAATGCGAAGCATTTCTTGATTTTATTAAAGAAATGGAAGGGAAGGACCTGGCTCCTTATCTTTCAGGCGTCTCTATATCGGTAGGAGATGCAGAGACACCTGCTTTGACTGTTAAGTTAGAGATTCCGCTGCAGACTCGCCTTTTGAAGTCAGATCATACTCATACTTCAAAGAAAGCGTAGAATCGAAAAAGTTATCAGAAATAGGCTTAATATAACCTTCGCCGGCTAATGAACGGAGAGCATTGATATACACGGCTAATTCAGAACTTTTCATCAAAAATGCGTTTCTGTGCGTGCCGTTTTCGGCGAGGTTTTTATAAGCCGATTTCAAGATATCTTTTTCATTTTTGGAAAAACGATACATGATACGATTTTCCTCCTTTCTGTATGTACTCGGGTATGCCAGTACCCTGTAATACAAGAATAGGAGAGAAACAAAGAGAAGTCAACAAAGGCCGTTCGACAAACTGCTTAAATTTTTATAAACAGTAACCCATACATATCATTTCCCATACCATAAAGAAGAGGTGAGGAAGATGTCAGAATTAAAACTGGTAACAAGAAATATCCGTATTAATGGAATTCAGCACAAAGCCAGTGATATGTCAGAAGAAGAAATCAAATGCCTGCTCATCCAGAGACAGGATGAACTTCTTCTGAGCATGAACTATGAAAGAAAAGCCGCCGGTTAAGGCGGAGAAAGAAGGACAAGCATGCATAAATGAAGGGAGGCGAGAAAATTGGAGCGCAAGATGATCATATCTCTGCTGATCGGATACATAACCGCCCTGCTCCCGATCTGGGACTGGAACACAAGATTGGAACTCTTTGCCGGAACAATAGTGCTAAGTATCACGTGTCTGGCGATCCTGATCTGGCTGCAGGAGAAGAGAAAAGTAATTAAAAAAGCCCTCACGTCTGCAAACATGAGAGGCTTATAAAAAAGAAAATAATTTGATTTACGAAAAGTATAAAACAAAACCAACGAAAAAGCAAGGAGAAAATGAAGATGCTGAGAAAAGATTTTGGAGACTATCTGGAATTTGTGCAGAAAATTCAGACAGCCGACGCAGAAGAAATGAAAAAACTCTGCGAAGAACGCACGCAGATGTATGCGGATAAGATTCAGGATGCCGTAGCGGTTATGCCGGGTGGAGATCTGATCTTTGCCATTGCAGCACTGAAGATGTTTACGGAAGCTATACAGAAAATTGATCCAAAAGCAACACATATGGCACAGAGACTGTTTGACGGAATGAGTTACTCAAGTAAATCAGGCACGTTCAACGCGAATATGACCGAGGCGGCTGCCAGAGCATACGCAGACACGCTGAAAAGAAAATAAAAAGCTCATGTACGGGAATACATGAGCCGGGCTTTCGCCACCTGAGACAATTGCAATACAACAAGTATAACACTCAGGCGGCGGAATGTCAATTCCGGCAGGAGTGAACCTGCCATATTTTTAACCTTTTTTCGAGACAATACGTCTCTTAAAAGCTCGATTAGGGGTATTAGACTTACGACAGGAGTACTTATATGAGGTGGGCATACATAAGGGAGATATGGGACTTTGGGAGTACCATGGAGATAGAGGAAAAGCATACCGGAAGGTATGGAGCCAGGGGACAGGAAAGAGAAGAGAAAAAGAAAGCCACCCCGGAAGAGATTGCCAAACAGAATCAGTGGAGACGAGAGAGGGATGTAAGAAGACTGATTAAGTGGAACTTCTCTTCGGGCGATTACTGGATGACTCTCACATACAAGAAGGGGGAACGCCCCGCGTGGGAACAGATGAAGAAAGATCTTGCGAAGCTGATCAGAAAAGTCCGACTGAAATATAAGAAAAAGGGATGGGAACTGAAATATATTTACCGCCTGGCAATTGGAAAGAAAGGCGGTCCCCATGTGCACCTTCTGGTAAACCGAGAAGCAGATCAGGAGACAGGAACAGACAGGATCATATCAGAACTGTGGGAGAACGGGCATGTATATTTCGCATCTCTCTATGATGCCGGAGGATATGTGAAACTTTCAGAGTATATCACAAAGCCTCTGGAAGAACATGAACCGGACGAAATTAAGAGATATAGTTGCTCCCGTAACCTGATCCGGAAAGAACCTAAGCAAAAAGAGATAAAAAGAAGAAATCTGGTGGACCGGCACAAACAGCCAATCTACCCGAAAGCTCCGAAAGGATATTACGTGGATCCGGAGTCTGTGAAAATGGGGATTAACCCCTACACAGGATATGCATACCGGCACTATACCCTTATAAGGATAGACGAGGGGGGGATGAAATGACACATGTAGATATATATCTTGAAACCAGCAGTATTTTCCAGGGAATTACAGACAGAAAATGTGGATATGTCCTCTCAGTACTGGTGCACAATGAGGAAAAGACCAGAGAGGGCTTCGGACATTACAAGGGAACCTATCACCAGACAGTTCTGCTCACACTGGCAGAAGCCCTGGAACGCATGACAGTACCTTCGGAGATCTGCGTACATACCCGGGATGTATATGTAAGCAGTAGGATCCCGAAGTTGGAAGAACTGGCCGGATCCGGATGGAAAGACACCAAAGGAGAACCGATCAGGAATGCAGAAGAATGGCAGCGGGTATATGCGGCCGTCCATGCCCTTCCTGATGCACACCAATTGTCAGAAAAGACTGAGAAACACAGTTACTCCGGGTGGCTGCAGGAGGAGATGGAAAAGAGAAAAGATGAATGCAGAAGAACTATGGGGCAAAGGCTGGAGCCTAAGACTGGAACAGGATCAAAGAACAATGGAATGCCTGGGTACCATTATTAGATCAGGTACCCGGTTTACATACTATAAAGACGAACAGGGAGGGATATGGTTTGAAGATGAACCAGTCAAAGGAAAACCGGAATGGATGCAAAGAGCAGACAGAGAAAGAAAAAAACGTCATGGAATCTATCATGAATGAATTTTCAGAGTATATCTGCGATCACCTCTGTAAATATCCGGAACAGATCAAGGACCAGGAAGAACTGGAAGAACACTGTGCAGAGCATTGCGAACACGGGAGATTTCACTGTGCAGTACTGAATGAGTACAACGAAATTAATAATTTTGGCCATAGCCAGGCAGCGAAACTTATAAACAAATATAAAAACATCGTGTTCTGCGAAGAATGCGAGGACAGATGGTACTCACAGTCGGATGAGGCAAGCTATTGTTGCAGCAGCAGGATATGCAGAGCCTTGAAACCCGGAGACGGCTGTAGCTGTGGAATAAGAAAAGAATAACAGGAAAAGGGGAACGATTATGAGAACAATTGCAATCATCAATTTAAAAGGCGGGGTGGCAAAGACCACCTCAAGCATCAATATTGCTTACATTCTTTCTGCAAAGGGCAAGAGAGTCCTTCTTGTAGATAACGACAAACAGGGAGACTGCTCGAGGGGGATGAACCGACGTACTCAGGAAGGAGCAGGAATAGACAAGATAATGGTTGACAAGAAACCGGATATGGCAAGCCTGATCCAGAAAACAGATTACGAGAATTTAGATGTGATCACTGCGAATCTGAACCTTCTGACAGCAAATATGGAAGTGACGATGGACCGTGTAAGACCTCAGCAGACCAGACTAAAAAATGCCCTGCAGCAGGTGAAAGATAATTACGATTTCTGTGTGATCGATAATGCTCCGGATATCAATGTATCCGTTATCAATGCGCTGACGGCAGCAGATGACGTCCTGATTCCGGTGGAAGTTGACGATAACACGACAGAAGGCATGGATGAGCTTCTGGATCAGATCGATGAGATTAAATGCGAATTAAATCCTGATCTGGAGAATGTAAAGTGCTTTATCAGCAAGTATAACAAATACAACGAAGCGCATAGCCAGGGAGCGGAGATTATAAGGGAATGGTATCCGACGATGGAGACGGTGATCAGAAATTCTCTGGCAGTTGCAAAGAGTACATATGCCAGAACGCCGGTTGTGTTATATAGCAAGCGATCGGCGGCAGCAGAAGACTATCAGACACTTGTAGAGGAATATCTGCAGATGATAGGGAGGTAACAATGGGAAGAGAGAAATTTAGTGCGCTGGACATGCTGTCAAAGCGGTCCTTGCCGGAAAGAAAAGAGAAGCAGGCAATCATATACAAGGATCCTAGAGAACTGGTGCCGACTCAGGAGAATTTCTACACGACAAAAATATCAGCAAACTCAAGGCGTCGATAAAGATCACAGGGTACCTGATGCAGCCAATTCTGATAGAGAATGTAGATGGAGAAGATAAAGTACTTGCCGGACATCGTAGAAGATTATGTTGCATAGAACTGATCGAAGAAGGGGACACCAGATTCGAGAAGGTTCCGTGCATGTATGCTGCGGAAATCAATGTTTCAGAGGACAAAGAACTGACACCAGAGCAGAGAGAAGCAATCACGCCATTCTTGAGACAATTTAAGGTAATTCAGGCAAACAATTACAGAGATAAAAACGACTGGGAAAGAATGCAGGAAGCTCTGGAGATGGAGAAGATTGTTAAGGGGCTGAAAGAGAAGGTTGGAATCACTGGAACAGTCAGAGAGAATTTAAAAGAACTTCTTGGAGTGTCAAACGCTCAGTTCGGTCGTTACAAGAACATTAGCAATCATCTGTCAGAGGAACTGATGGAAGAGTTTCAGGATGGAGAGATTAACATTTCTGTGGCAGATGCTGCAGCGTCTCTGGAACCGGAACTGCAGAAGATAGCATACGAGATGTACATGAAGAACAAAATCCTGACCCTTCCAGATATTCAACTCCTGAAGGATCAGCAGGCATTAAATGCAGACATTCCGGGACAGATGACAATAGAGCAGGCAACCAGGCAGCAGAAGCCCACAGAAGACGAGACGCCAATTCCCGTAGAACTGCAGATAGAAAGATTCTTTGACAGTCTGAAAAAGAACACAACAGCTCGGATCCGCAATGGAGACAAGCTGATGGGAACAAAGATGATCAGTATGCTCTATTGCTATGTAAAGCACAGAAATGGATATCTAAACTATCAGGGACATCCGGATAGGATCACATTCAACCCAGACAGCCTGGAAGAGAAAGAAATGACCTGGCAGGAGCTGACCGAAGAACTGATCAGACGCTACTCCACAAAGAAACCGGTCAAAATGACCACAATTGATGCACCTGAGAAGCCGGAAAAGAAAGAAACCAATGTAGGAAAGTGTATTCATCGAGAAGGATTCACCTGTACTCTTGAAGAAGCTCAGAAAACGGCGGCAGGGGATGGAGAAAATTGTAATAGAAAATGCTGTTGGAGCTGTGAGAAACATGGAACTTGCGGATACGAATGCAATGCTTCAGTTCATCGACCAGCAGAGAATATTCCGGAAAAGAGCTGCCAGTCGGCAGCAGAAACACCGGACAAAAAGCAACAGGAAGACCATTCCGGCGATTCCACCGAGATGGTAAAACATCTGAGAAATGCAGATAAAATCCCAGATGCATGGCCGGAAGATTTAAAAGACATCCCGGTACCTACAGATGTAGAAATTATCGGATATCTGTACGATGAAGAAAGAAGACTCAAAGAATTTCTTAAAACAGAAAAAGAAGATCCTGGCTTACCGCACATGACAATCCTGAAACAGCAGCTGATTGTTGGAGGATTGAGAATTATTAAAAATCTTGTAGAAGACTGCAAGGAAGAACCAGAAGAATCAGAACAGCCGCCTCTTCCAATCATGAAAAACAATGATCAACGCAAGGAATGGCTAAGGAATTATAAGAGCTGGGGACTCTGGTACGAGGACAAGAACGTAGGAATCAAATACTACAAATACGATTTCGCGAACGGCGCCCGTCTGATCGTAGAAGAATTTGCTCCGGATCCATCAGAAAAAAGCCAGTGGTATACGCCAGGGGAACACCATTACATGCACCTTGTAGGAGGACCAAAGCCGGAATGCAAGAACGACAAAGGATGGAGCTACCATTCCAGATACAACAAATATCAAAACAGCGAAACAGAACTTGTGGAATTCTTGAAGGAGATTCAAAAATGAATTACAGAACAGAAAAAATAATAATTGACGACAACGGACAGAAATTCAAAGTGGGAGATACAGTAGGAGTAACTTTTAACAAAGCGTCTGGACATGAAGGCGGTGGATTTGGAAGTGCAACAATTGCAAAGATTACAGATACCGGATTTCAGTATAGCCAGGGAGGGAAAAGACCTAAGACAGTACAGCTCAAAAAATATAAAAGAGATTTACAAATACAGATAAATGACCGATTCGGTCACTAAAAAAGGGTGCCCTAAAATTCACATAGATACATCCTTCCTGTGTGAGCCTGTCAGATCACAGGAAGGAGAAAGGAGAAACAAAATGCAGAAGAAGGAAAGGAAATTTAAAAGCATGAGCAGGAAGGAACAGATATGCGAAACCTGTAAAGAGAATGATAATGGTTTCTGCGATCGCATTGGACGCATGGTAGAAGATGACGACTGGTGCGCAAAATGGAAAACCAAAGAAGTTCCGGAATGGAAAGCAAGGATGATGAATACATTTCTGGCCGGACACTGAGAGGAGGGCGGAAATGATCCCATTTTTATACGATGTAACAGATAGATCAGGCAATCTGGTGATAGGCAATGCAACATTTGCAGAAATAGTGGAAGGTTTAAACTGCTCAAAAGCACAGGCGAACAATGCAAGGACCTCCGGAGATTTAATCTTCAGGAAGTACGAAATGCACAGAGTTGATCGGAAATTAAGCAGAGTGAAGGATATCGCATTGCTTCAGGAATTTGATACCGTCCGTCTCCACTTGCTGGGATATAAGAAAGGCGACAGGAAATGAATAAAAGACAGAAAAAGAAACTATTCCGAAAAACCATGGGATGGAATCCTCCGGACTGTTTAATCTACACCAGCCTGGACTACCATGTTTTTATCGGCAAGCCCTGGGGAGGTCTGGCAGCCCTAAAGAAGCAGGAAGCCACCAGAACAGTAGAAGACTTTAACCGGAATATTCAGAACAGGAATTATCTACTCAGAGAAGCAAGGAGGTATACCAGATGAAACAGGGAGAATTATTATTTCCTAAAGAATCCACCAGAAAAAAACGGAAGAAGCACCACAAAAGCATCATAGACAGAGACATGAAGAATCGGTGCTTCATTTGTGGCAAAACAGGCTATACAGAACGCCATCACATCTATGGCAGCGCAAACCGCAAATACTCCGAGCAATATGGCTTAACCGTATATCTTTGCCCGGAATGTCATAGAACTTCAGATATAGCCGTACATAGAAACAAAGAAGTCCGAATTACTTTGCAGCGGATTGGTCAGAGAGCATTTGAAGAGAAATGTGGCAGCAGGGAACAATTCGTAAGACGTTTGGAAAAAACTATCTGGAGGAAGAATAATGAACATAGGAAAAGCAAGTGCAATATTTAAAGACATTCATAACGAAGAAACAGAAGTAGAAGACAAGATCACAGCAATTCAGGAAGTGATTGATATGCCTACACATAACAGCATCACAAAGAAGAGTATGCTGGAGGTACTTCACTGGCTGATTGAAGAATATATTTAAGGAGGACATATGAACATAGCACAAAGAGCAGAAATATGTAAACATAGTACAGGACACATCGGAGCTGTAGCAGTATACACCGTCCCACCTGTCCGAACATGCATATCATCAAAGGTAAATGAACGAACTGCAAGGACTGTAGATTCTATGAGGAGAGGAAATGAACCTATATGAAATAAAAAACATGGAGACAGGACAGATTGTTGCATCTACAGTTTTGCTTAAAGAAGCTGCAAAACTACTGGACTGTCCTGCATATGCAATATCGAATGCGTATCATAGTAATTATGCTATTTACGGCAAATATAAAATAAATCAAGTAGATACAACACTGACCAAAAAAAGTCCGCTATGGGCCGAATGGGATTTGTGGAGAATCTGGTTTTTGAAATTATGCAGAAGGTAATATTTGATAAGGTATTACTAAGAGAATAGGAGATTTACATATAATTAAACAAACAAGTGAAGCTTAAATATGACTGTACTTAGATATTTATCAGGGCATGTAGCATGTACGAAAAAAGACAGGCCTTCAATAAAGAAGGCCTAAAAGAATTATTGAATACATATATTACCGAATAGATTACCAAGGTCAGTAACAAACATCACCTTTTTGTCTTCTTCGTAAGATTCTCCTGATTTGAGATTATTTAAAATTATGTGTTTATTGGTAACGTAGAAAGATGTATTAGTTGCCAATTGATAATTTTCTGAATGCGTATAATATGAATCGGATATATTGATTAAATTTAATCGCTCTAAATTATCGAATGAAACCATGAGCTGTTTATAAGGATAAGTTAATATCCAAGATACATTTCTGAAAATAGTATTAGTACCACCACCTACACTTTTGGGAGATCTAATCTTCATATCAATTAATGGGCGCAAATCAGCATTGAGAATAATCTTAAATGTAGCTGCGTCTAAAGGAGACATTTGCCTGATGATTTCAACAAAAGAAGGATGGACTGAATTTTTAGTATCTATACACATGGATTTTGCAAGTAAATTTGCGTATAGTTCTCTTAATTCATCACTATTCATTGAATACGAAATAGCCTGAAGCGCAGGCACAGCTACATAAGGCTCAGGAGATACAATTTTTTCAGGTTCTATATTCTCTAGTTTTTTAGCCAGCAATTTTTCTGTTTCAGCAACATTGTATTCTCTCTGAGCTATCCATTGGCGTAGAGGGGATAATGCGGCATTTATGGCACGAGGAATTAGCGCTAGAGTTTTTCCTGATTCTTGAGCTGCTGGTTTTAATGCATCATCATAAATATCAGGAACAGTTTCAACAGCTTTTCCAACACCGCCAGCAAGTTTATCAAATCCTTCTGACATAAAATCACAACCTTTCGTTTTTATTATATTTTATCAGAAAATTAAGAAATATCAATAAGGTAGAAAAGGAGTCAAAAATGAAATTTATTTTTAGTGTTATACGTAAAAAAAAGGGAAAAGTATTTACAAACGGAAACATTTTAGAAATGTTG